>ENA-OURZ01000160-OURZ01000160.1-human-gut-metagenome-genome-assembly--contig:-NODE-160-length-90254-cov-10.472599_pt1 | contig 90254 bp, 76 predicted proteins | sample MGYA00242073_ERZ509195 | MGnify/ENA primary metagenome ERZ509195 (study PRJEB26280, sample SAMEA2338837) | human gut metagenome | biome: human gut; feature: human-associated habitat; material: faeces... | reverse complement strand
CACGCCGCCAGCGTTCGTCCTGAGCCAGGATCAAACTCTCAATAAAATGGTATCTTAAAGCCGAAGCTCTAAAATCAATTTCATTCTTCGTTCGCTCTTAGCTTAACTCAAGAATTTTCGTTGGCTATTCAAAGAATCTCATTTCTGACATTCACTGAACAACTCTTTTGGTTCTTTTTCAGAACCTTAATTGTCCAAGGTGTTTGTTCATGTTTCTCGTTGTTTAATTTACAAGGTGCACTCCGCAGTTTCGCGGGTTTTTATTGTATCACATCAAGTTTCATTTGTCAAGAACTTTTTTCAAATTCTTTTGAACTTTTTGTGATTCGCTCGTCGCTTCGCAGTCTTTCGTTCAGCAGCGAACTCATTTAGTTTAGCACATCTTCATCCGTTTGTCAAGAACTTTTTTCGATCTTTCCAATCTTTTTTCTTGGCTTCGTCCGATTTGCTGCGCTCCCTCAGAACGCTTTGCTATGATAACAAATACTGATGCAAAAGTCAACAAAAACTTATGTTAAATCCTGCACAAAAACGCCCCTATTGTTTTTGGCTGTTTTAGCCATAAGCACCATAGAACACTGCTTTCTGCTCTTCTTATGCCGGATCTTTGCAAAAATGGACGCCCCGGAGGGCGTCCATCGGTATTTCACAGTACTTTAAGCTTCGTCCTCAATGAGGCCATAGCCGCCATCGGTTCTCTTGTACACGACTGCAAACGCGCCGTCATTATCCTCATCGCGGAACGCGAAGAACGTATGCTCCAGCAGATTCATCTGGAGGATGGCTTCCTCACGGGTCATCGGCTTCATGTTGAACTTCTTGGTTCTCACAAGCTCGAATGTGCCCTCTTCGGGTTCCTCAGGTGCGAACGAAGTTTCGTCCGGAGTGCGGACGAACGCGTCCTGACGCAGGCGGCGGGCCAGACGGGTCTTGTTCTTGCGGATCTGGCGCTCGATGGTCGCCACGGCCGCGTCGATCGACGCGAACATGTCGGACGTACTCTCACTGGCGCGGAAGTAGGTGTTCGCTGCGTGAACCGTAATTTCGACGTTGTTGCGGTTCTTCTCAACGCTGAAGGTGACAAGAGCGTCGGCGTCGGTGCCGAAGAAACGTTCCAGCTTCATGACTTTCTTTTCCGCATACTTATGAACGTTCTCAGGCAGGGTGACCTTCTTTTCGGTGTACTGAAATCTCATAGTTACCGCTCCTTTCGTGATGCCATACTTCCCAAGGATTTCTCCTTGTGGTGTTAGTATACCACAGATTCCGTCAAATTGCAAGATTGGCACTTCTAGATCGCGGTAAACATTGTGTGAACGGGCAAGGCGGATGTGCCTGCATCCGCCTTGCGTGTTATTGCCCGGAAAATGCGTCGATCAGTTCCTGCATGCTCAAGCCGAAGTAACGCGCAAGCGTCATGAGATTCCGGGTGCTGACAGCCGTTTCGCGGCCGGTCATGATCTTGCGGAGGATCCCGGCGTCGATGCCGGTCTGACGGGACAGTTCCGCCGCCGTCAGCTTCCGCGCATCCATCCACGCGCTGAGCACCTCCGGCGCAGCCTTATAACTCCGCATTGCCGCGCTCCTTTTCGTCGAGCAGCCGCTGCAGCAGCTGCTGATAGATCGAATCCGCCTGCTTTTCATACGCACGGACGAGCGTGCGCGCCTGTGATAGCGTCGGCGCGGCAAGTTCAAGCTTCATAAGAACGCCCGCATCGTCGCGCAGGCATAGCTGTGCGAGATAGTCCCCTGTTTCCTCCTGCTCAATCTGCGTCTCGATCAGCCCTTTGCGCTGCATACGGGTATTGTAGCGCTGCACTGCCATCAGCGCACGCTGCATGACCGGATAGGCAATAGCGTCGCAGGTGATCTCCTCATGCTCGCGTCCCTTGTCGGTGATGACATAGGTATCGTCCGGCAGCTGCTGCAGATGTCCGCTCTGCACCATCTGCGGGACGGCGACGCTGACGTCGAAGTAGCTGAGTTTATCGTCCTGATAGCAAAGTTCATAGATCGTTTGCAGCGGCACCGGATAGGAGAGTTTGGCCATGACAAACAAAATAAGGACCTTGACGTCCAGCATATCCTGAATAAAACCGTGCTGTTCCATGCTTGTCACCTCGTTGGAAAACATTTCTGCGATGCTTTCAGTATAGCAAAAAAGTCCTGAAAACACAAGCCCTTCGTGTGCTTTTCCAACTGCGAGGAAGGATTTTCCGCTTGTTTTCCTGCGAAAATGGGCGTAAAACGAAGAAGAAGGAGGTATTACCATGAAAAGAAAAATCCCCGCATTACTCCTTGCGCTGCTCCTTGTTTTTTCAGCAGCGCTCCCCGCAGGCGCGGCGGGCTACCGCTGCGCGGTCCCGTCATGGCCGTCCGGCTGCTGGAAGCAGTTCTTCTGCGACCATTTCGGCATCGGCTGCGGCGATCAGACGCCCGGCACTCCGTCGGAGCCAGAGCAGCCCTCCGAGCCGGAAGAACCGTCTGAACCGGAGCAGCCCCCGAAGCCGTCCGGCGGTACATCCGTATCCAGCTATGAGCAGCAGGTCGTCACGCTCGTCAATGCCGAGCGCGCAAAATACGGCCTTGCAGCCCTGACGCTGGACGAGACGCTCTGCGGCTATGCCCGCGTCAAATCGCAGGACATGCACGATCAGGGCTACTTCTCCCACACCAGTCCGACCTATGGCTCCCCGTTTGACATGATGCGTACGTTCGGCGTGTCGTACCGTTCGGCGGGCGAAAACATCGCCATGGGCTATTCGACGCCGGAAGCCGTTGTGGCCGCCTGGATGAACTCCGCGGGTCACCGCGCGAACATCCTGTCCGCGAACTATACGACGCTCGGCGTCGGCTACGTCGAAGACGGCGGCTACTGGACCCAGTGGTTCATCGGCTGACCAGACATACTATATAGATAGAAAAGGCTGTACTTCATACGCTTGCCCCTGCCGCAAAGGCAGGGGCCTTTTTTCTGTCTCCCGCATAGGATATCAGGAAAGAAGGGGTGCATTTGAAACGATCATTTGCCGTCATTGGCGGCGATCTGCGGCAGCGGTGTCTTTTGCGGCAGCTGCACGGGCTGGGTTTCCCGGCATCCGCGTACCGTGTGCCGGATACGGAGAACAGCGCACCGGAACTGTCCGGCTGTCTGCAGGATGCAGCTATACTGATTCTGCCAATGCCTGCGCTTACCGGAACCGAAACCGTCCGCGCGGAGGGCGGCGGCGTGCCGCTGGCAGACATTCTGGACGCCGCGGAGCCGGATGCGCTCGTCTGCGGTGGGATGCTCGGCCCGGCGGAGGCGTTTCTGCGGGCGCGAGACATTTCGTTTTTTGACTATGCAAAAGACGAAACGCTGCTGCTGCAAAACGCAGAACTGACTGCAGAGGCAGCGCTTCCGCTGCTGCTGGAACAGCTGTCCTGCCCGCTTGCAGGCAGCCGGATTCTGCTCTGCGGCTTTGGGCGCATCGGAAAGCTGCTGGCACGCAAGCTGCGGGTACTGGGCGCAGATGTGACCGTCTCGGCACGAAAGGCACAGGATCTGGAACTTGCGCGTATCCTCGGCTTCCGCCGCATCAAGACCGGCAACTGGGCAGGTGCGCTGGCGCAGTACGATGGAATCGTCAACACCGTTCCAGCGCCGGTCGTCATTCCGGAGCACCTGCAGTCCATCCGCAAAGACTGCGCGCTTCTGGAACTTGCCAGCCTGCCCGGCGGATTCTGCACAGAAGCGCAGGCACTGCCGGGATACCTTGCCGCACGGGGCCTGCCGGGCCAATATGCGCCCGAGTCCGCCGCCGCAATCATCCGCAGCGCCATATTCCGCAGTCTGAATCAGGAGGAAGCATCATGAAAAAAACTACGCTTGGACTCGCCATGTGCGGCTCGTTCTGCACATTTTCCCGCGTTCTGGACGCATTTGAAGCATTAGACCGTGAACGCTTTGACCTTGTTCCGATCATGTCGCAGGTCAGCTTTGAAACAGACAGCCGCTTTGGCCCTGCGGCGCAGTTCCGGAAACGGCTGGAAGCGCTGTGCGGCCGTGAGATTGTCCATACCATAGAAGAAGCAGAGCCCTTCGGGCCAAAAAAACTTCTGGATGTGCTCGTTATCATGCCGTGCACAGGAAATACGCTTGCCAAACTGGCATCCGGCATTGCCGACGGGCCGGTCACACTGGCGGCAAAGGCACATCTGCGGAATGAACGCCCCGTGATCGTCGCCGTATCGACCAACGATGGGCTGGCCGGCAACGCAGCGAATCTCGGTGCGCTTCTGAACCGGCGCGGATACTATTTTGTCCCCTTCGGACAGGACAGCGCATTCAAAAAGCCGCGTTCCCTCGTTGCGGATTTTGCAAAGCTGCCGCAGACTGTCGATGCCGCTCTGCGCGGTGAGCAGCTTCAGCCAATGCTGTATGGAACGCCAGCCGGATAGTCTGTCTACCAAAAAAACGGCTCCCTCTCCATGCGCCGCACGGAAGGGGGAGCCATTTGTCTGCAAATATTATTCCGGAGCGGACGCCAGCGCTTCGAGCGGATCAACGCTCTCGTCGTCTACGAAAACACTCAGGTGCAGATGTGGGCCTGTGGTCCAGCCGGTCGCGCCGACGGCTGCGATGATTTGCCCCTGCGCAACGGTATCGCCGGGTTCGGCATAGAATGCACTCAGATGCGCGTACATCGTCCGGACGCCGTTTTCATGCTCCAGCGTCACATGATAGCCGTAGGCTTCGCTGTAGCTGCAATCCAGCACCGTTCCGGCAGCGACGGCCAGCACATTCTGGCCTGCCTCGGCTTCGAGATCAACGCCGCTGTGAAACGATTCCTTCTGTGTCAGCGGATGGACTGTCCAGCCATACGCATCCGTCACAGACGCGTCCGCATCCTCCAGCGGCCAGACGTAAGCAGATGCCGCAGTCTCTTCTGCCTCCGGTTCCTGTACAGCGGGATCCGGATTTACGACCGGATCAATATGAATGACCGGCTGCGCGGCAGAAGCGGACGGCTGAATCGCGTTCCGTTCCTGCACGGCCACAGGCGCTTCCGGGATACGGACAGCGGTCTGCGCCTGCGTTGCAAGCACGCCTGCAGCAAGCAGGAACAGCGCTGCCGTAAGTGCGCCCGTCCAGACAGGAAGCCTGCGGAAACGCAAAATCGCGCGGACACGCTCTTCCGCGCCGCTTCTGGCAAAGCCGCTGCAAAGGGGCGACGGCCTAATCTGCCGCTGTGCCATGTCAAGAAGCGCCAATGCGTAGGATTTTTTGCAGACCGGGCCAAGCGCGCGCAGAACGGCCTCATCGCAGGCCAGTTCCATATCGCGGTTCGCAAGGCGCACCATAAGCCAAACCAGCGGGTTCCACCAGTACAGGCACAAACAGGCAGCCAGCAGCAGCTTACGCAGGCAGTCTTTGCGGCGGATATGCGCCAATTCGTGCGCCAGGACAAGCTGAAACTGTACCTGACCGGCCTGCAGATCGTCCGGCAGCAGCACCGTCGGACGGAAAATGCCGAACGTCAGCGGCGCGCGGCGGCTCTCGGTCGTGCAGATTTTCGGGTCGCGTGTAAAACGGAACCGTTCCAGCAGTACATCGACGGACGGCTGCGGCAAAATACGCCGAAACCGAAAACGGCGTGTCATGCAGACATAGCCGATTCCAAAGTATGCAGCAAGAATCACCGCGATCCCGATCCAGAGCAGCAGTTTCCAGTCCGGCCCAGCGGCTGCGGCTGCTTCTGACTGCGCTGACACAAGACGCGGGAACGGAAGCAGTGCCGCCGCAATGGGCCCGGCCTGCATCTCCGCCGTGCCGCGCAGCAGATTCCAGACGCTCAGCCGCGTCGGAATCTCGACCGGAAGCAGAAAACGAATGGCTGCGATGCACCAGAGTGCCGGAAACAGCCGGTGCGGCAGATGGTTTTTCAGCGTCAGCCGCAGCGCGAGAATCAGAAGGATCAGCGCGCTTCCGCCAAGGACTGCCGCCTGCACGCCCTTCATGCCTCCTGTGCCTCCACCAATGCGCGCAGGCGCGCCAACTCATCCTTTGACAGCGAACGATCCGAGAGAATGGATGCAAACAATAATTCCGCCGAGCCGCCAAAAACCTTGTCAACCAGCGAGTCAGCCTCCTCCTTCTGCGCCTGCTGCTTGGTAATCATTGCATGGCAGATAAAATTCGGTTCACGCCGCTCAATCGCGCCCTTGTCGATACATTTTTTTATCACTGTGTACGTCGTGTTCTTGTTCCAGCCGATAGAATCCGCCAGACACAGAGAAATTTCCTTTGCCGTGCGGTCATTTTTCTGCCAGAGCACCTCCATGACCTTCCACTCCGAATCAAACAGCTTCATAGACAGCCTCCCTCTGAACCCTTATTTTATGTTTAGACTATCACATTCGTCCAAATCTGTCAAGGGTACTTGACAAGTGCAGACTACTGTGATAGTTTATAATCAGACTATCGCGGTAGTACATATTAGAAAGGAGGTTTCCGCATCCCCTTTACACAGACAACCAACCATTTATGCGCTGCGCCAGTTGTAGGGGTCGATGCCCACATCGACCCGGCGGGATGCACCGATTTTACGAAAAACTGCGGCGAATCCGTAACTTCCCAATGGGCCGACAGAGTCGTCGGCCCCTACTAGGCTGTAACATTTAAAACTTTTCTTTCCGTGCAGCACTGGCGCGGGAGCGCCCAAGGCTCCCCTTGGGCACAAGGGGAGCTGGCAGCGAAGCTGGCTGAGGGGATTCGAACGTTTCAAATTTCGGGGCACTCTGATATCTGCAACGCATCCCCTCCGTCATTTGCTTCGCAAATGCCACCTCCCCTTATCGTGCGGGGCACGACAAGGGGAGGCTTTGAGGGGACTCCGGCGAATCCGTGCTGCTTTGCAAATTTCAAACGCAAAGCGTTTTTTCCGCAGCCATTCAAACGCAGCTGCTCACAAATTCGGAGTACCATAACAGGCAGCGCGTATCATAGGCTCATAGGGTGACTTGGCATGTTCGCAACGACTATAAAATAGGTGCTTGCCTAAATCGTAGCCGCAGTACACACCAAACCGTAACCAAACGCCCCTTTTTCCCCTATCCTTTCCGGTAAGGCGGAAAAGATAGGGCCGCCGGAAACAACTCATCCCATACATCCGAATCCAAAGGAGGTTCTTATGAAGAAATCCCAACGGCTGGCCGCCGTTCTTCTGATTTTGCTCATGCTCTGCGGCTGCTCGATGCCGGCAACTCCAAACACCGTAGTTCTGCCGCAGACACCTGCGGAAAACCACACAGAATCTGCGCCTGCTTCAGCGGAACCGGCGCAGACGACGCCGGAAACCAACGCGTTTCATCTGGAATACGAGCAGACCGCGCTGCCGGAGCCGCTTTCATCCGTCACGGCTCTGGCCATGCTGGAAGAAACGCTTCTGCTGGGCGGCGTTTCGGAGACAGGACTGGCTCTCGTGCGCCTGACACCGGAAGGGCGCAGCGAAGAACTTCCGCTTCCGGGCAGCACAGAATATCTTTACGCGCTCTGCCCGGATGGCGCAGGCGGGGCCTGGCTGCTCTGCGGAAGTCTGCCGAAGGGCTATTTCGACGCGTTTGGCAATTTCAGGTTTCTTTCGCAGGAACCGGAGGGTAAGCTTGCGCTGGCGCACTATGATGCTGCGTTTGCCTTGCAGGAGATCGTACTTTTGCAGACACTGTACACTGACCGCTTTTTCCAGTTGCGCCGCCTTGACGGAGGCTTCTGCATGATGAGCGCGTCCCTGCTTGTTCGTCTGGATGAAACGGGCGCGGAGACGGCGCGGCAGAGTCTGGACGCCAAGGACGGCTGGAGTTTTGCTGCCATGCAGGAGACGGACGGCGTATTATACGCCCTGACGCGAAACTTTTATGGGATAGAACTGCCGGAACTGCGCAAATTCACGCCGGACACGCTTTCTGCACTGGAGTCCGATGTCTGCACGTCCGAGATCACCGGGCTTGGCCTGCGCGCAGACGGACGGCTGCTGATGGGAAACAGTGAGGAACTCTTTGCGTATGATACCGGCTCTGGAGAAACCGAAACGCTTGTCCGCTGGCAGGAGATCGGAGCAAACGTGCTCACCGAACAGCCTTGGGAACTGGAAGACGGGTATCTGCTTTTTTCGCCGGGCGATACATCTCTCCAGCGCCTGCGCCGCGTTCCCGGACAGGCGCCCGTCCGGACCGTGCTCACGCTGGCAGTCGTGTGCGACAATACACCGTTTGGGGCGTTCACGCAGATGCTGCAGGACTTCAACCTCAATCAAGACGCATATCGGATCGACTGGACACTCTACACGGATTCGCAGTACGCGGACGGCGAACCGGTCAATCTGCTGCGCACGGAGCTCATTGCCGGACGGGGCCCGGATCTGTTCGCGTTTTATACAAACGGCTACAACCCCGTTCCGCTTGCGGCGGAGGACGTCTGCGCAGATCTTCTGCCGTTGGTGGGCGGCGCGATCACCCGCGACACGCTTCTGCCGGGATTATTCGACCTGATGCAGTCAGACGGAGCACTGTATCAGCTACCGCTGACCGTCTCAGTCGATACGCTCATCGCACCGTCGCGCCTCATCCCGCAGCCAGGCGTGACGTTCGCCGAGTTCGAGCAGGCACGCAGCCAGATGCCGGACGGCTGGGTCCCCATCGACTCGTGGAACACGCCGGACAATCTGTTTTCCTTCTGCGTCCCGTTCTGCATCGGCGCGTATACAAACAGGGACGCCGGAACCTGCGACTTTGAAACGCAGGGCTTCTACGACTGCCTCGCATGGTGCAAAGCATGGGGCGGCGACGGCTCGACCCCGGATGCGCCGGAGACGACGCTGGTCAAGCTTACAAGCATCCGAGGCATCGATCAGCTTGCTGGGCAGAGCGAGTATATCGCACAGAACTGGTTCGACGAACCGGGATACACCTATGCAGGCTTCCCCACGGAGTCCGGCAGCGGCAGCGCCTATCAGGTTTTGTCGAGCCTCGGCCTTGGCCAGCAGTGCAGCGATTTGGACGGTGCGAGGGCATTTTTCGAGTTCTGCTTCTCCTATTCGCAGGACGGCGAACTTCCGGCAAACTTCCAGCGTTTGCAATCGGAACTGACCGCGTATCAAACCGCGGCCCCGGACGGCGCGGAAAATACGGTCAGCGAAGCTGATGCGGCACAGTTTTACGATCTGCTGGACAGCATCACCGTGCTGGAGGGACCGGATGGGGCGTTGGCCGAGATTATCAAGGAAGAAGCTGCCGCTTATTTTGCCGGCAGCATGACGGCTGAACAAGCCGCGCAGAACATCCAGTCCCGCGCGAACATTTACCTGCAGGAGCACCGCAGAGCATGACAAAGCCCCGGCCGAACCGGGGCTCCGGTCAGCGTCGGCTGACCTCATACTCTTCATCACGGAAGATCCAATCATCCAGATCGCCGCAGTCTGCCGGTTCGTCATTTCTGTATCTCATTTCATTGCCTCCTTTTTTGCAATCCAGATTAGTATATGGAGCCGCGCGTGAAAATGCGCGTGAAATATGACGGCGGCCCGCAGGTTTTTCCTGCGGGCCGCCGCCGACACAAATGAAAAGAGGAATCATGAAACAGACTTTGCTGGAATGTACGCAAGTCGCACAGAGGAACAATCAGCGGACGCTGAACAGCAGTTCGCCGTAGGTCGGATACGGCCAGCAGGCACGGGCCGTGAGCGTCTCCATCTCATCTACAGCCAGACGCAGTTCCGCCATGTCTTTGAAGACCTCGGCCTGATAAAAATCGGCGGCCTCCTGCGCACTGGGCAATTCACCCGCCTGCATAAGCGCATCGGAAAGCTTTGCGGCATCCTCGCTGGCCGTCTCGGTCAGTGCCGACAGCCGTGCGGCCGTCCTGCATTCATAGCTGCCCGCCGCGTCTCCAAGCAGGCTCTTCTTCTCTGCGGCCGTTCGGACAAGCTTTGCCGTATAATCCGAGACAGCAGGCAGGATATCGGTCTGCACCATGTCCAGCATGGTAAGCGCCTCGATGCGCAGCACTTTGCTGTAGTTTTCCAGCAGGATCTCATAGCGGGCATGCAGTTCCGTTTCGCTGTAGACCTTGTGTGTCACGAACAGACGCACGTTCTTTTCTTTCATCAGATACGGCGCACAGGCAGGCGTGGTCTTGAGGTTCAGAAGGCCTCGCTTCTCAGCCTCCTCCAGCCAGCTTGCGTCATAGCCGTTGCCGTTGAAGATGATACGCTTGTGCGCACGGATGGTATCGCGGATGAGATCGTGCAGAGCGGTCTCGAAATCTTCTGCTCCCTCGAGTTTGTCAGCGTACTGCCGCAGGGACTCTGCGACAGCGGTGTTCAAAACGACGTTCGCGTCGGAAATAGATGCAGCAGAGCCGAGCATACGGAACTCAAACTTGTTGCCGGTGAAGGCGAAAGGCGAGGTGCGGTTGCGGTCGGTCGTGTCCTTCGGGAATTTGGGCAGGACATGGACGCCGATCTTCAGAAGTTCCTTTTCCTTCGCGTCATAGGCCGTGTCGGATTCAATCGCGTCCAGAATTTCCGTCAGTTCCGTGCCGAGGAACATGGACACAACGGCGGGCGGCGCTTCGTTCGCGCCCAGCCGGTGGTCGTTGCCGGCGGAAGCCACGGAAATACGCAGCAAATCCTGATAATCATCGACTGCCTGAATAACGGCGCACAGGAACAGCAAAAACTGCGCATTCTCGCTCGGTGTCTCGCCGGGCTCAAGCAGGTTGACGCCTGCGTCAGTCGAAATAGACCAGTTGTTGTGTTTGCCGGAGCCATTGACGCCTGCGAACGGCTTTTCATGCAGCAGACAGACCATGCCGTGCTTGCGCGCGATCTTCTGCATGAGTTCCATCGTCAGCTGGTTGTGGTCGGCGGAGATATTGGTGGTGGTGAAGACAGGCGCAAGTTCATGCTGCGCCGGGGCGACCTCGTTGTGCTCAGTCTTGGCCAGAACGCCGAGCTCCCAGAGTTCCTTGTCCAGATCCTGCATGAATGCAGCCACGCGCGGCTTGATGGTGCCGAAATAATGATCGTCCAGTTCCTGTCCCTTCGGCGGCTTCGAGCCAAAGAGCGTCCTGCCGGTGTAGAGAAGATCCTTACGCTTGTTATAAAGCGCCTCGTCGATCAGGAAATATTCCTGCTCCGGGCCGACCGTCGTACGCACGGCCTTGACGGAGGTGTGGCCGAACAGCTTCAGAATGCGCAGGCCCTGCTTGTTGATAGCCTGCATGGAACGCAGCAGCGGCGTTTTTTTGTCGAGCGCCTCGCCGCCGTAGGAACAGAATGCGGTCGGGATATAGAGCACATGATCCTTGATGAACGCGAAAGAGGTCGGATCCCATGCCGTGTAGCCCCGCGCTTCAAACGTGGCGCGCAGGCCGCCGGAGGGGAAGCTGGACGCATCCGGCTCGCCCTGGATGAGTTCCTTGCCGGAAAACTCCATAATCACGCCGCCGTCTGCGGTCGGAGAAATGAACGAGTCATGCTTTTCCGCCGTGATGCCGGTCATGGGCTGGAACCAGTGGGTAAAATGCGTTGCGCCGAGTTCGATAGCCCAGTCCTTCATGGAATTGGCCACGACGTTAGCCGCAGCCAAATCGAGCCGCTTGCCCTCGTGAATGGCAGCATAAACGTCCTTGAATACCTCTTTCGGCAGCTTCTGCTTCATGACTGATTCGCTGAACACATGACAGCCAAAGAAATCCGATACCGTCTGCATAAAAAAACCTCACTTTCTCAAAAAAGCGGCAAAGGCGCGCACAGAACCGAAGCTGTACGACGCCTTTGCCGTTTACCGTTTCCATGTGAGCCGGGAAAAGCACTCCCGAGCCGTTTGTTTGAGCGAATTATACGCGCGCGGCTGGCAAATGTCAAGCCCTGTTCGGGAAAAAACGGTATCTGTTTTCCTTATCGCGGCGTTCAGCCAGAGAAATGGATTGACAGAAACAGGGCCGCTGCATAAAATAGAGTGTGATTGAGAGGGGGCTGAGAACATGGAACAGGCGGGAAAGAATACGATCCTTCTGGTGCGCGGCACGGCAGCGGAGCCGGTCGGCCTGTCCGCGTTTGCAGCCGCACAGCCGGATGTACAGGTTCAGACGGTATCCGGCCTTGACGAAGCACGCACCGCGCTCGGGCGGCAGCACCCGACACTCATCGTCATGCAGTCCGATGAGCCGGGTGTGCAGGATCTGCGCCGCTGCGCCGAGATGGCGGCAGGGGCCGAGGCTGTGTTTCTGCTGCTGGTGCGGCAGGAGGCATACAGCGCAGTCTGGCGCTTTTTGCAGAAAAGCGGCGTGTGCGTCATGACATGGCCGATGGAGCCGGCAATCCTGACCCAGACGCTGCGGAATCTGCTGCTGCTGAAAAAGAGCATGCAGGCCCAAACCGATCAGTTGCGTTCACAGCTTCAGGATCTCAAACGCATCCAGAAGGCGAAAGGGCTTCTCATGCGGCAGCTTGGCATGACGGAGCAGGACGCGCACCGCTGGATTGAAAAGGCCGCGATGGACCGCTGCGTCAAGAAACGGGAGATCGCTGAAACCATCATCCGCATGTATGAATTGTAAGCAGCCGCGCTTTTATGGCATAAACAGGGCCGGAACCTGACGGTTCCGGCCCTTGGCATATTCAGACATCCGTCCTACAGGACGACGCGGAACAAATCATCGTTCTGGTCGTCAGCCTCTGGGTGGAACTGGACGCCCAGCATCTGCTCACCATATTCCAGCGCTTCGATCGTACCGTCGTCCGTTCGGCCCGCAACGCACAGCGACTGCGCCGGGTGCGTGATGCGGTAATTGTGCATCGACGCGCCCATGATCGTCTGCTTTCCCGTCAGGCGTTCCAGACGGCTGCCGGGTGTCACATGGACGGGATGCTTGAAGCGTTCGACATTGTCCCGCGTGATATGGCCGTCCCAGTGTCCGTCCACAGGTTCTGTGAACATATAGCGTTCCTTTTTCATCTGCTCGAACAGCGCGAGCAGCGGCCGATCCCAGCCGCGCCGCTCCGCCTCCTCGGCGACGAGAAAATAAGTGTTCATCATCTGCATCCCAAGGCAGATGCCAAGCACAGGCTTGCCGGATTTGGCAGCGTACTCCATAATCTGAAAATGGTACGGATAAAATCGTGCCCCGCCGCAAAACACAAATGCGTCACAGAGCGCCAGACTATCCTGCGCAGCATAGCCGTCGCTGCTGAGAATGCCGATAGGCGTTGCGCCGTTTGCAAGAATGCGCTTTGGATAGCCGTTCACAAATAAATACTGATCCGCGTACAGATCCTCCGAGCCGAACAGCTTCGCGCCCGGCACGATTCCGATGATTCGCATGCGTTTCTCCTTTCGGCCGGGACACATCCATCCCGTTATTTTTCGCCTCATCTTAGCATATTCCGCATAAAATTGCAATCCGGCATACGGGGCATCACAACTGCTGTGTTCCCCAATCCCGAAAACGCGGCAAGTTCCGCAAAAATATAACTTATTTTTTGTTTGCCAAACAGAAAGTTTGTATTGTTTAACGGATTTTTAACGCGTATACTTGATTCTGAAGCTAGAATAACGGCCAGCACGGGGCACTTTTCCCTTTTCGGTCCCGCCGCCTGCCACCGCATCCGCGGCTCCGGCTATCAAATAAAAGGAGTTTTTTACAAATGAAAGACCAGAAATCCCGCGCACCGGCGTCCGTCAGCAACATCTATAGGCTTGACGGCAGAGTTCCGGTCGGCAAAGCCATTCCCTTCGGCCTGCAGCATGTGCTGGCCATGTTCGTGGCAAACGTCACGCCCGTCATGCTGATTGCAAGCGTCGCCGTCTATAACGGTCAGGCGTTCACCGCCATCGACACCGGAATAACACAAACACAGTTTTACAAACAGGAGCATTTCGCCGATGCGGAATGCTCCTGTTTCAGTATGTCAAAATAAAATGGCACAAAACATGCCGCAAATTCGTAACTTAGCGGGCCGATGTACCTACGTTGCCCTTGACAATAGCTTCAATGGGCAGCCGGGTGGGAACGCTTCCGCTCTTGTCAATGGCCGCCGGGACTGATATAATGTAGAAAAAAGGCGAAGGAGAGGCGGAGGTATGGACAAGCTTGCAGCGCTGCGGCAGTATTTCGGATTTTCCGAATTCCGTGCGGGCCAGCAGACGCTGATCGACGCCGTTCTTTCCGGACGCGACGCGCTTGGCATTATGCCGACGGGCGGCGGAAAAAGCCTCTGCTATGAACTGCCCGCGCTGCTGCTGCCGGGGATAACGCTTGTCGTCTCGCCGCTGATCTCGCTGATGAAGGATCAGGTCATGGCGCTGCGGAACGCGGGGATCCCTGCCGGGTGCATCAACAGTTCCATGAGTCTGGATGAACTGCGCGAGACGTACCGCGACGCGCACTATGGTGCATATAAGCTGCTCTATGTTGCGCCCGAACGGCTGCTGACCGACGGCTTCTGCGCGCTTGCGCAGGAGCTCGAAATTCCGCTTGTCGCCGTTGATGAGGCGCACTGCATCTCGCAGTGGGGACAGGATTTCCGGCCCAGCTATTTAAAAATCGTGGAATTTCTGCAGCGGCTTCCGCATCGCCCGGCAGTCGCGGCCTTTACTGCAACGGCCACCGCGCAGGTGCGCGCCGATATTATCCGTATCTTGCAGCTGCACGAGCCGGAAACAGTCGTGACCGGCTTTGACCGGCCCAATCTCCGCTTCGAGGTACTGCGCCCGAAGGATAAACGCGCTGTGCTTCTGCAGCTGCTTGCTGAACGCCGGGATAAGAGCGGCATCGTCTATTGCGCCACGCGCAAGACGGTCGAGCAGGTCTGCGGACTGCTGCAGGAGGCAGGCTTTGCCGCCACGCGCTATCATGCAGGGCTGGATGCCGATGAGCGTCGTGAAAATCAGGAGGCGTTCATCTGTGACCGCAGTCCCATCATGGCCGCAACCAATGCGTTCGGCATGGGCATCGACAAGTCGAACGTCTCCTATGTTATCCATTACAATATGCCGAAAAGTCTGGAGGCATATTATCAGGAGGCCGGCCGCGCAGGACGCGACGGCTCGCCTGCCGACTGCATTCTGCTGTATTCCCCCGGCGATGTCACGACGGCAAAATTTTTGATTTTCAATTCATCCGCAGAGAACGAGGAACTGACCGAAGAAGCGCGTCAAGCAGTGCAGACGCAGGATCTGGCGCGGCTGGAGTCCATGACAGGCTACTGCAAAACGCAGGACTGCCTGCGCGGATATCTGCTCGACTATTTCGGTCAGCCGCATAAAAAAACCTGCAGCAACTGCGGGAACTGTCAGGCGGACTATGAGACGCAGGACCTCACGCGCGAGGCGCAGATGATTCTGTCCTGCGTTGTACGCGCGCGGAACCGGCTCGGCTACTGTGTGGGAAGCACCATTTTGAGCCAGACGCTGCACGGGGGCCGTGCAGCGCGCGTGCGGGAGTTGGGACTTGATACGCTGCCGACCTATGGACTGATGTCCACATTGCCGAGCACGCAGATTCGAGAATGGATCGAACTTCTGGAGCGTGCGGGATATCTGGAAGCAGACCCTGTCCACGGTGGGATCGATACGACGCCGAAGGCGGCAAGCGTACTGTTTTCCGGAGAACAGGTGCTCACGCGCGTCCGGCGCGCATCGCACATGGAAGCACGGCCACAGAAAAAGGCAGCTGCACCACGGGCAGACGAACCGCTTCTGGCTGCGCTAAAAGCGCTGCGTTTCCGCATCGCGCAGGAGCAGGGCGTCCCGGCCTACATTGTCTTTTCAAATGCCACGCTTCTGGATATGGCTGCAAAGCAGCCATGTTCCATGGAGGAATTGATGGACGTATCCGGTGTCGGCCATGTCAAGGCCGAGCGTTACGGCGCGGCATTTTTGCATGAAATCAGCCGCTATACACATACACACAAGGAGGAATTATAGTATGTATATCCGTCGTTTTGCCCCTGCCGACGCAGACGCAGTCGTCCGTGTGTCAGCCCTGGCCACACGCATCACCTCCGGTGCCGTCTATGACGCAGCCTTTGTTGAGGAAATGGTCGCCAAGCAGGATCGCGCATACTTCTTAACACGCGGCGAGCAGATGCACTTCTACGTTGCCTGCGAGGACGACGGAACCGTGATCGGCTGCGCTGCCTTTGGCCCGTATCACAAAAACCCGGCTGAGGGCTGCTTTTACTCTGTTTTCGTTCTGCCGGAGAAGCAGCGGCGCGGCGTGGGCCGCGCGCTCATTGAGACGATCGAGCACGACCCGATGTTTTTTAGCGCGCCGCGCGTTGTGATCCCAGCCTCCATCAACGCACTGCATTTTTATCAAGGGCTGGGCTACACCTTCGCTCCCGGCGGCGATCAGCTGGACGAGGAGCAGCTTTACTGTCTGGAAAAATTCCCGCAGCATTCCGCGTAATCGTAAAGGAGGAAACGCCGTGCGTTCCGTCAAAGGCATTATCATTGGGTTTCTGCTGATCCTGTTGGGCTTTGCCGCCGCACAGTATAGCCTGGTCGCAGCCGGGATTCTGGCTGCTGGCGGGCTTGCAGTTGTCGTTGTAAGCGCGCTGCCGAAAAAAATAGAAAAGCAGCCGCAGGAACCACCCGCTGCGCCTGCGCCTGTCAAGCCGGATCTTTCTTCCCCGGAGCAGCTGCCGGATATTCTGACCGCCCCGCCTGTGCAGCCGGAACCGCCCGCGCCGCCCCAGCCGGAGGCGGAAGCGCTTTATAAAACACTTGCGGAAGCGTATACGCGCATTGAAGGACTTTCCTGCCGGGGGCCTGCATGGATGCTCGAACGCGACATCCGGCTCTGCAAGGCCTTCTGCGCCCGCTGGAACGGCGCGCAGCAGGAGCCGCAGACGGCAGCACTGCTGCGGGAAAAGGTACGCTTTGTTGATTATTCCGATGAATTTCTTCTGCCGGGTTTCGGCAGACGCGGGAGGATTCCCGGCCGCCGCGCCTCCGGCGATCTGCTGGAGGATTTGAGCGCCGCCGTTCTGAAGCAGACGGCACGGCAACAGACGGCGCTTGAGGCTGCGCTGCGGGCGCAGAAGTGGTTTGAAGGTGTGAAAAAGCAAATTCGTCATATTCAGCCAGAGCCTGCGGATGTATCCGCCCCGGCCTCAAGACCGGAATACACGCCGCCGGATGCAACACCGCTCACGCGGAAGACCGCACCGGAGTCGCTGGAAACATTTTATGTTCTCGCATTCAAGACGACGGGAAAAAGCCCCTCGCGTGATGAGATCGCGCAGGCCGCGGTTCTGAAATTCCGCCGCTTTGCGCCGGAATCCGTACTGAGCGCATATGTGAAACCGGAAAAGGGGCTGACAAAATACGCCCGCGAATCAGGCGTGACGGAACGCATGACGCAGGATGCACCGAAGCTTGCACAACTTCTGCCCGCCATTGACGCCTATCTTGACGAACAGGTCCCGCTGGTTCTGTTCCGCGCGGACGATCTGGCGTTTTTGGCTGCAGCCGGAAGCGAAGCCATCTGCGCGAAGCGCCCGGTCTACGACGTGCGGACGTTGACGGGGCACAGAACCGCGTCTCTGGCTGATGCCTGCGGCGCAATGTTCGAGTTTGTCCCCGAACTCGGCAGCGCGGAAGACGAGGCTCTTGCCTGCGGCTTGCTGTTCTGCGGCCTTGCCGACCGAACCTTGCATCTGACGGCAAAGCGGTAATGTTCGTTCCGGCTCCCAGCACCGATACGGTGCGGGAACGGACGCCACTACCCCCCACGAAATTGGTCGAATTCCTGCGAATTTTCATAAAAATGCAGTCTTTTTGCAAGCGGCCAGCATTGTCGTCTGTCCGTTTTGATGCAATTTTTGCAGGCTGTTTGTGGGAGAGATTGAGAGTCTGCTCCTACCGAGACAGTGTGCAAATCGTGCCGCCTTATGAAATTCAGATTCTTCTGATACGCAGAAAGGCCCGGACGTCGAAGCGTCCGGGCCTTTTTGTCAGGTCTGTTCATCGGAAATGGGTGGCTGCATCTCTTCCGGCGGCGCGGGTTCCTCTTCAGAGGGAACGGTTTCGCCGGGATCTTCCTCAGCAGGCGGCTCCGGTTCCTCCTCAATGGGCGGCTCCTCCTCCGGAACGGGAGCCGGGCAGGCGGGCATCTGGGGCTGATCCCAGTAATATTCACCCGTCATATCCTCGTCATAGCGCAGCCGGAGTGTTCCGCCGCCAAGCAGATCGCGCAGAATATCGACGTGGCAGTAGCCGCCGTCAAGCTTCATAATGTTCCAGTAATAGCTTTCGCTGCCGCGCATGCCGCTGACGGTCTGACAGGTAAGTCCCGCCTCGTCGCACAGCAGCTGCCAGCTTTGCGCCATACTCTTGCTGTCAGCAATGCCCTGACAGAGTGCAGAATAGACCGGTGTGCGGCTGCTCCCCTCCTGATAGGGGAATCGTTCGGCCAAATAGGTGAACAGCAACGCAGCCTTTTCCGTCTCGCTCGTGCAGTAGCGGACATAAATTTCCGCCGCACGCAGGCTTTCGGTCACGTCCTGCTGCATGTTCCGCAGTTCCAATCTGGAGGCCGGATAATCGAAAACCAGTTCCACAATACGGTTGCGCGCATCTGCAGGATAGGATGTGACGGTCAGTTCAGGCTGCGCGGCGTGCTCCTTCAGATGCGCGTCGCAGTAGTCCTGCACGAGCGCCTCATAATCAGGCTTGCCCGGATAAGTTGCATAGAGCGTCAGATGATCGTCGTAATTTTCCAGTGCCCGGCAGAGCAGACGGTTCGCCTCCGTCTCACTGCCTACATACTCGATTTCATCAAGCGGCGTACGCACATCGCGGAACGTGATGTCGATTTTGATCTCGTAATAGGCGACGATCAGTGTGCAGTCGTGCGTGATATAGTCGATGGCATAGGCGCCGATCGGATCCTCACGCGCGATCTCATAGACGGCGGCAGGAAGATCTTCTTCCACATCGCCGGCATACTGATTCGTATGGATCACGCCATGCTCCACGCCGTTCTGCACAAGTGTCCGCAGCGCGTTTTTGAGCGTTTTATAGTCGCGTACTGTCAGCACATCGCTCTGCGGCTCGGACTTTGCACCCGCGTCATGCGGGGTCACAAGTGTATAGGAGGACGGAACCAGCCTGCTGCACCCGCACAGGGCTGCCAGCAGCAAAGCAAGCAGGCTTATTATCATCCAGCGTTTCAAAGCAGCCCCTCCTTGGTGTTATAATTCCTCGCCCGTGCCGCGGAAGCCCTCGCCCAGAACCTGATGCGCAGGCAGCAGAATGACAAAAGCTTCGGGGTCGATCTCGCGCACGATGGCCTTGATCTCCGGCAGTTCCTTCTGACGGACGGCAGACATCAGCACAGGCCGCGGGCTGCCGGTATAGCTGCCGCTGCCTTCTAGCACGGTCGCGCCGCGGTCGAGCCGGTCGGCAATCTGCTTGGAAACAGCCTGATACTGCTCTGAGATGATAAGCGCAACAGTCGAATGATCCAGTCCATAGAGCAGCTGGTCCATCACAAACGATGACGCAGCCAGCGGCAGCGCGCTGTAGAGCGTTTTGGACAGGTCATGGAACACGATGCCGGTCAGCGTGATAATGAACAGGTCGATTGCCAGCATGACCTTGCCGAGACTGGCCGAGCGGAAGCGGCGGCGCAGAAGCTTGGCCGCAATATCGGAACCGCCCGTCGTTGCGCCGGACAAAAACACAAGGCCGATACCGAGTCCCACAAGAATACCGCCGTAGAGGCTATCGAGCAGAATCTCCGTCTTAGGTGCGGGAATAACGGAAAACAGATCGATGAAGACAGAACTCAAAAGCATGCCGGCCAGTGAGCCAAACAGGAACTTCCTGCCCAGCTTCCGCGCGCCGAGGATAAACAGAGGCACGTTCAGGAGCATGGTGATCACGCCGATTTGGCCGAAGCCCAGCAACTCACGCAGAACCATCGCCAAGCCGCTCATGCCGCCGACGTTCAGACTGTTCGGCTCCAGAAACAGATCGAAGCCAAGCGCAAAAATAGCACAGCCAAGGGTGATCTTCCATCCCATCTGCCAGATGGTCTTGAGCGTTTCACGTTTCAAACCGTCGTCCTCCCGTACTTCTTTTCTATCAAATGTCCAGCTTCATCTGTGTTTCACCGGTGTCCTCCTCCCGCAGGAGCGCTCCAGCGGCGGGCAGCGTCCGGGCCGAATAGCGGCCCACATTGGTGATCGCCGTTTTCTCCAGTTCCATAGCCGATTCGACGACCGCCTTGCGCTTGAGGCTCATCACGGCGACGCCCTGCGTCGCGCGCGTGGTCTTGGCGGCAAGCTGCGCCGTGGAGAACACGAGCACACGCCCGTCCGTTGCGCGGACAGCGATCTGCTTTTCCTCCGGCAGATCGATCACGGCCTTGATCGGACTCTTGTCAGAGTATGCTCCTGTCAGCCGCTTGCGGTTGGACTTGGTATCATAGCCGCTCATGGTAACCTTCGCCGCCTTCCCGTTTTCAAAGACAAAGAGCAGATTTCCCTCGTACTTGCCCGGGAAGATAACCGTCAGGAAGCTTTCCCCTTCGTCGAAGCCAAGCTTTCCGGGCAGGAAATCTCCAAGCGCGGACGCTTTTCCGTCGGCAAAGTCAGAAATCTTCGTCTTATAAACCTGATATTTGTCGGTAAAGACCAGCATCTCCTCGCTGTTCTGCGCCGGACGGGTCAGGAGCAGACCGTCGCCCTCTTTGAATTTCTGTTCGCCGGACATGCGCAGTGACTGTGCTGTGATCTTCTTGAAATAGCCCTCGCGGGAGAGGAAGACAGTAACGGGATAGTCGTTTTCCGGCTCGTCGTCCGGCTCCTGCTGGAGTTCGTGGTCATAGACCAGCGTGGTCTTGCGCGCTTTGCCATATTTCTGCGCGACCTGCTCCAACTCTTTGCAGATGAGCGCCTGAACCTTCTTCTCAGAGCCAAGCGTCGCTTCGAGGTCGGCGATCTCCTTTTCAAGAGACTCCGTCTCCTTCAACCGGTTCAGAATGAATTCCTTGTTGATGTTGCGCAGCTTGATCTCCGCAACGTATTCCGCCTGTACCTGATCGATGCCGAAGCCAATCATGAGGTTCGGAACAACCTCCGCGTCCAGTTCCGTTTCCCGGATGATGCGGATGGCCTTGTCGATATCGAGAAGAATTTTGCCGAGGCCCTTCAGAAGGTGCAGCTTGTCCTTCTTTTTGTTCATCTGGAAATACAGCCGGCGGCGGACGCATTCGGTGCGCCATGCCGTCCACTCGGAGAAGATTTCGCGCACGCCCATTACGCGCGGCATACCGGCAATGAGAATGTTGAAGTTGCAGCCGAACGCATCCTGCAGCGTCGTCGTTTTGAACAGCTTCTGCATCAACTTGTCCGGGTCTGCGCCGCGCTTTAAGTCGATGGTGAGCTTCAGGCCATTCAGGTCCGTTTCATCGCGCATGTCGCTGATCTCACGGATTTTATTTGCCTTGATGAGTTCTGCAACCTTATCAAGAATAATCTCCGTGGCCGTCGTGTAGGGGATCTCGTAGATCTCGATCATGTTCCCTTCCTTGACATAGCGCCATTTCGCCCGCAGGCGGAACGAGCCGCGGCCCGTCTCATAAATCTGCAGCATCTGGGCCGGGTCATAGAGAATTTCTCCGCCCGTCGGGAAATCCGGGGCCAGGAGCGTATCCAGAAGATCTGCGTCCGGGTTTTTGATGAGCGCGATTGCCGTCCGGCAGACCTCGGCCAGATTGAACGAACAGATATTCGACGCCATGCCGACGGCGATGCCCATGTTGGCCGAAACCAGCACGTTCGGAAACGTCGTCGGCAGCAGAACAGGCTCCTGCATGGAGCCGTCATAGTTGTCCACAAAATCAACAGTATCGGCGTCAATGTCGCGGAACAGTTCGGCGCAGATCGGCTCGAGTTTCGCCTCGGTGTAACGCGAGGCGGCATAGGCCATATCGCGCGAATAGACCTTACCGAAGTTACCCTTGGAGTCGATAAATGGGTGCAGCAGCGTCTCGTTGCCGCGGGCCAGACGAACCATCGTCTCATAGATAGCCTGATCTCCGTGCGGGTTCAGCTTCATCGTCTGGCCGACAATATTGGCGGATTTGGTGCGGGGCTTCGTGAGAAGCCCCATTTCGTACATGGTATACAGCAGCTTGCGGTGCGACGGCTTGAAGCCGTCGATCTCCGGGATGGCACGCGAGACGATGACCGACATGGCGTAGGGCATGTAGTTGGACTCCAGCGTCTGACAGATTGGCTGCTCGAGCACCTCTGCCCGCAGTCCCATTACATTTGGGTCGTCATGCTTTTTGCTTTCCGGTTGTTTTTTCTTTGGCATAGTTGATCGTTCCTTATCGTTCGTTCCTCAAAGCCTTCCCCTAGGGGGCAGGTGGCCCGAAGGGCCTTTGTAGGGGCCGATGCCCACATCGGCCTGCCGGGAAGTTGCAAATCTACCGAAAAATACCGCAAAGCGGTGTATTCTTCCGTTTTTATGACTCTGTCGGCCTAAAAATATTGCGGATTCGCCGCAGATTCCCGTAAAAACAATGCAATCTGCGCGGGCCGATGTGGGCATCGGCCCCTACATGGTGCTGCGCAGATTCGCCCCTGCCCATCAGGTGGAGCAGAGCCACGTCCCTACCGAGACCGTGCGTATTTTGGGATGCACCTCACGACACGTCCAGCTGGTCGAGGTATTTGTAGCCGTTTTCGGCGATGTGTTCTTTTCTTCCCTGCAGATTATCGCCCAGCAGCAGATCAAAGATCTGCATCGTGCGTTCCATATCCTCTGGCATGACCTTGATGAGCCGGCGCGTAGCGGGGTTCATGGTCGTCATCCACATCATCTCGGGATCGTTTTCGCCAAGGCCCTTGGATCGGTTGATGGAAAGCTTCTTGCCCTCCAGCTTCTTGACGATCTCCGCCTTTTCTGCATCCGTGTAGGCAAACCACGTCTTGTCCTTGCAGGTGATCTCATACAGAGGAGATTCTGCGATATAGACATAGCCCTCCTGAATGAGCGTCGGGCAGAGCCGGTAGATCATGGTCAGAATCAGCGTGCGGATCTGATAGCCGTCAACGTCGGCATCGGTACAGATGATGACCTTGTTCCAGCGCAGGTTTTCCAGATCAAATGCAGACAAATCCTTTGTCTTTTTCGTCTGCACCTCCACGCCGCAGCCGAGCACGCGGATGAGATCCGTGATGATATCGGATTTAAAAATCCGGTCGTAATCGGCCTTCAAGCAGTTTAGAATCTTGCCGCGCACGGGCATGATGCCCTGAAATTCCGCGTCGCGCGAAAGCTTGACCGAGCCCAAAGCGGAATCGCCCTCGACGATATAAATCTCGCGCTTCGACACATCCTTCGTGCGGCAGTCTACAAACTTCTGCACGCGGTTCGCAATATCGAGGCTCCCGGTCAGCTTTTTCTTGATGTTCAGCCGGGCCTTTTCCGCCGATTCACGGCTTCTTTTGTTGACCAGCACCTGATCCGCAATGCGTTCGGCCTCCTGCTTGTTTTCGATGAAATAGACATGCAGCCGGTCGCGGAAAAATTCCGCCATGGCATCCTGCACGAATTTGTTCGTGATGGCCTTTTTCGTCTGGTTTTCATACGAGGTCTGCGTGGAGAAGCAGTTCGTCACCAGCACCAGACAGTCGGCCACATCCTGGAACGTGATTTTGGATTCGGACTTGGTGTATTTGTTTGTCTGCTTGCAGTAGGCATCGATGGCGTAGACAAAGGCGTTTTTTACTGCTTTTTCCGGCGCGCCGCCGTGCTCGAGCCACGAGGAATTATGATAGTATTCAATGCGGTTGACGCGGTTGGAGAAACAAAGGGCGGCGGAAATGCGGACCTTGTACTCGGGCTTGTCCTCGCGGTCGCGGCCCTTGCGCTCGGCCTCCCAGAACTGCGGCATGGTGAGCGTCTGCTCGCCCGCAATTTCATTGACATAGTCCAGAATACCGTTTGGGTAGCAGTAATCCGTCTTAACGAATTTTCCGTTTTCCTGATCGCGGAATGTGAACGTCACGCCCGCATTGACAACAGCCTGCCGCTTAAGCGTATCCTCAAAGTACTCCTTGGGAATATCGATATCGGTAAAGACGGCCAAATCCGGTTTCCAGCGGAAAATAGAGCCGGTTGCTTTGCGGTCGGTCGGCTCCTTTTTCATCTTGCCGACGAGTTCGCCCTTTTCAAAATGCAGCGTGTATTTAAATCCGTCACGGCGAATGATCGCGTCAAAATATTCGGATGAATACTGCGTAGCGCAGGAGCCAAGGCCGTTCAGGCCGAGGGAAAATTCATAGTCGCCGCCGGTGTTGTTCTGGTATTTGCCGCCTGCGTAAAGTTCGCAAAAGACGAGTTCCCAGTTGTATTTCCCCTCTTTTTCGTTCCAGTCAACCGGGCAGCCGCGGCCGAAGTCTTCGACTTCGATGGAATGGTCTTCATAGCGCGTGACGAAAATTTGCCTGCCATAGCCCTCGCGCGCTTCGTCGATAGCGTTGGACAGAATTTCAAAGACGGCATGCTCGCAGCCCTCCAGGCCGTCGGAGCCAAAAATGACCGCCGGCCGCAGCCGGACACGGTCTGCGCCCTTCAAAGACGAGATAGACTCGTTTCCGTAGGCTTTTTGTTGTTTCATGCGGATTCCTCACAATATTTCGTGCTGTAACGGATATTACACCCACTATAATTAGATATAGTATACGGTTTTTTTAATCCAAAGTCAAGGTTTGCCACAAAGCGTGCGGGATATACGACGGCCCTTCCCGCGTTCGCAGGCGCGGAAATTTTTCTGGTTTTTCCGTTTGGTGATTGCAAAGTTTTCGGTTTCGGTTTATGATATATCCTGTGAAGAATGGTACAAAATCGGCGGAGGACTCCGCTGCGCGAAACAAGGAAAGAACTATGAAAATTGGATTTGACAATCAGAAGTATTTGAAGCTGCAGTCCGAACGGATTTTGGAGCGCGTCGCACATTTTGGCGGCAAGCTTTATCTGGAATTCGGCGGCAAGCTGTTCGACGACTACCACGCCTCGCGCGTCCTGCCCGGCTTCCAGCCGGACAGCAAGATGAAAGTGCTGCTGCAGCTGAAGGAGCAGGCGGAAGTCGTCATCGCCATCAACGCCGCGCACATTGAAATGAACAAGCGCCGGGGCGACCTCGGCATCACCTATGATCTGGACGTGATGCGTCTAATCGACACGTTCCGCTCCATCGGGCTTTATGTCGGCAGCGTTGTCATCACGCAGTACGCAGGCCAGCAGGCCGCCGAGGCATTCCAGCGCAAGCTGGAGGCGCTGGGCGTAAAGGTCTACCGGCACTACCCAATCGCAGATTATCCCTCAAACATCAATCTCATTGTCTCCGACGATGGCTATGGCAAAAACGAGTATATCGAAACCAGCCGCCCCATCGTCATCGTCACGGCCCCCGGCCCCGGCTCGGGCAAAATGGCGACCTGCCTCAGCCAGCTTTATCAGGAACACAAGCGCGGCGTGAACGCAGGCTATGCCAAATATGAGACGTTCCCGATCTGGAACCTGCCGCTGAAGCACCCGGTCAACCTCGCCTATGAGGCCGCCACCGCAGATCTGGCCGACGTCAACATGATCGACCCCTTCCACCTTGAGGCCTACGGCGAAACGACCGTCAACTATAACCGCGACATCGAGATCTTCCCGGTGCTCGAGACGATCTTCCGTTCCATCTTCGGCGAATGCCCGTATAAGAGTCCGACGGACATGGGCGTCAATATGGCGGGCTTCGCAATCTGCGACGATGAGGCCTGCCGCGAAGCATCATATCAGGAGATCATCCGGCGCTATTTTGCCTCCGCTTGCGCCGTGAAAAAAGGCATTGCCATGCCCGCCGAACTGCGCAAACAGGAAATGCTCATGAACTCACTGCACTTGGATGTGTCTATGCGCAAAACCGTCCCCGCCGCGCGGGCCAAAGCCGCCGAAACAGGCGCGCCTGCCGCAGCCATCGAACTGCCGGACGGGCGGCTCGTCACCGGCAAGACCTCCGGCCTGATGGGCGCGTCGTGCGCCGCGCTTTTGAACGCGATCAAGCTTTCCGCCGGGATCGACGACCGCGTGAACCTCATTTCCCCGATGGTTCTCGCCCCCATCCAGCATCTGAAGATCGAGCATCTTGGCAACTCCAACCCCCGCCTGCACACCGACGAGGTGCTCATTGCGTTGTCCATCAGCGCTGTGACGAACCCGACAGCCGAACTTGCCATGGAGGCGCTGGCCTCTCTTCGCGGCAGCCAGGTGCATTCGTCCGTCATTCTCTCCTCAGTCGATGAAGGTATGTTCAAGCGCCTCGGTATGAACGTTACGTTCGAGCCCGTCTATCAGTCACACACGCTCTACCACAAGTGAGGTATCGATACCATGGAACATCCCCGCAGTAAATTACCCGCCGTACTTGTTGTTCTGTTCTGCATTGCGCTGCTGGCCGGTGTCGGCGTGCTTCTGTGGAAAACGCTCCCGGAAAAGCAAGAGCCTGCCCAGGCCGAGGCAATCCAGACAGACGGCGTGTTTTCCTCCGAGCCAACGACCGTAGAACCGGAACGTGAAGAACCCTATGAGGGTGATCTTCCCGGACAGGCCGAAGCCGCGCAGCCGGAAAATCCAGACGAGCAGCCGCAGGAGAATCCGGAAGATCAGAATCATCCGGAGGTACCAGATAACATGACAGTCTCTGCTGCCGGACAGACAGCGCAGGCGCTGCTGGATACCATGACGGACGACGAAAAGCTTTGGCAGCTGTTCTTTGTAACGCCGGAGGCCATCACGAACGTCGATACTGCTACCGTAGCAGGCGAGACGACGAAAAAAGCGTTGGAGCAATATCCGGTCGGCGGCATCGTATATTTTGCGAAGAATCTTGAAGACCGCGAACAGACTGTCGCGCTGCTGGAGAACACGCAGTCCTATGCAAAAATCCCGCTCTTCCTCGGCGTAGATGAGGAGGGCGGCACCGTCAGCCGCGTCGGCAGCAACCCGGAAATGGGCGTACCGTCCGTCGGTGATATGCGCTCGCTCGGCAAGCAGCAGGACCCTGCTGTGGTCCATGCTGCCGGCCAGGACATCGGCGGCGGCCTGCACGCGCTGGGCTTCAATCTGGACTTTGCCCCGGTCGCAGACGTCGCGCAGGGCGCGGACAGCGTCATCGGCAGCCGTTCGTTCGGTTCTGACCCGGAGTTGTGTGCGTCGCTGGCCGGTGTCATTGTCAAGAGTCTGCGCGCCGAGGGTATCGTCTCGTGCCTTAAGCACTTCCCCGGCTATGGCAGCGCCACCGTTGACGACCACAACGGCACCTCGATCGTCGAAAAGTCCCTCAGCGAACTGGAAGCCTGCGATCTGATCCCGTTCCAGTCGATTATCGCTGCGGAGGGAAGCGTCCCGTTTGTCATGGTCTCGCATCTGTCCTACCCGAGCGTCACCGGCAGCGACACGCCTGCCGACCTGAGTTCGTCCATTGTAACGGATATCCTGCGCGACAAGCTGGAATATCAGAATGTCATTATCACCGACTCGCATTCCATGGCCTCTATCACTGACCATTATTCCGCAGGCGATGCTGCCGTCAAGGCACTCGAAGCCGGATGCGATATGATCCTCATGCCTTCTGATCTGCAGGCCGTATTCGATGCTGTCAAGGCTGCCGTCGCCGACGGAACGCTTTTGCAGGCCCGCATCGACGAGAGCGTTTTGCGCATTTTGACCGTCAAAGCGGAATATGGTATCATTTCCTGAACTTTTGCATCAATCAAACTTCACCGAAAGGATGTGCGCATCATGTCCGCTGCTCCAAATAAAAAGCCCTCCCTTGCGCTGGGCCTGATTTTGATCCTGCTTCTGCTTGCCGCCGTCATTTTCGGCGGAATATGGGTCGTACAGGCGGCGTTTACGCCGCGCATGTCCGACGCAAAGGCTGCCGCCGAGGCAGGTTCCACACCTGCCAAAGAACCGACTGTACAGGCTGAACCGGTGGTACAGGAGCCGGATCCGCAGGAGCAGCCCGCACAGCAGCCTGCAGAGCAGACAACAGAATCCCGCGTAACGCTCATGGCACTGGGCGACGATCTGATCCACAACTGCGTCTACTGGTCCGCCCAGACGCCGGAGGGCGGCTATGATTTCACATCGTTCTTCGACGATATCCGCCCCACCGTCCAGCAGTATGATCTGGCCTGCATCAATCAGGAGACGATTCTCGTCAAGGACCGCAACCTGATTGAAAGCTATCCGGTTTTCGGCTCGCCCATTGAGGTTGCCGATGCGCTGGCCGATGCAGGCTTCAATGTTGTGACCTTCGCCAGCAACCACTGCTATGACAAAAAGGAAACCGGCATCACGGATACGCTGTCCTATTTCCACGAGACATACCCGGAGATCACCACGCTCGGCATCCACGACACGGAAGCAGACGCGGCAGCGATCCCTATTGTCGAGAAAAACGGTATCCGCATTGCCATGCTGAACTTTACCTACGGCCTCAACAATTCCATGCCCGAAAAGCGCTGGATGGTTGACACGCTCTCCAGCAGGGAGACGGTCTGCGGCCGCATCGAGCAGGCAAAGCAGGAAGCGGACTTTGTCATTGTCTTCCCGCACTGGGGCACGGAGGATACCTTCAGTCCGGACAACGACCAGCTTACCTGGGCGCAGGAAATGGCGGATGCGGGCGCTGACCTCATCATCGGCGGACACACACATACGCTCCAGCCGGTCGAATTGCTCACGGCAGCGGACGGGCGCGATGTGCCGGTCTATTATAGCCTTGGGAATTTCCTGTCGCACCAGAAGGAAAAAATGAACCTGCTCGGCGGCATGGCAAGCGTCACCATTGTCAAAGACGCGGACGGGACGCACGTTTCGGAATACGATCTTCAGCCGACCGTCAACGTCATTCTCCGCAATGCGAACACCGGCTGGTACACCTACCGCCCGATGCTTCTGGACAGCTACAGCAGTGATCTTGCCGCCCAGAACCGCTTCTCCGAATGCACCGTTGACGCCATGTGGGCGCTGTATGAGGATATCACAGGATAAGAAAGAGCCCCGGTTTCCGCTGTGGAAGCCGGGGCTTGCTATAATTTTGGAATCAGTCCGCAAACAGCGGAGTAGAGAGATAGCGGTCGCCGGTGTCGGGGAACAGAACGACGATGGTCTTTCCCTCGTTCCCGGGACGCTTGGCAAGTTCGACAGCTGCGTGAAGCGCTGCGCCGGAGGAAATGCCGACCAGGACGCCTTCCTTTCTGCCGACAAGTCTGCCTGCGGCAAACGCATCTTCGTTGGAAACCGGGATGATCTCGTCATAGACCTTTGTGTCGAGCACATCGGGAACGAAGCCTGCACCGATACCCTGAATTTTATGTGCGCCCGCGACGCCTTGAGACAGAACGGGAGACGAAGCCGGCTCGACAGCAACGACCTTCACGGACGGATCACGGCTTTTCAGATACTGACCGACGCCGGTAATCGTGCCGCCGGTGCCGACGCCTGCAACGAAGTAATCGACTTTACCGTCCGTATCCGCGTAGATTTCGGGGCCTGTTGTCTCGATATGGGCCTTCGGGTTTGAAGGATTGACGAACTGGCCGGGCACAAAGCTGTTCGGAATCTGCTTTGCCAGTTCATCTGCCTTGGCGATTGCCCCCTTCATTCCCTTGGCGGCCTCTGTCAGCACAAGTTCCGCACCGTATGCCTTCATAAGCTGGCGGCGCTCAACAGACATGCTCTCAGGCATGACGATGATGATGCGGTAGCCTCTGGCTGCTGCGACGGAGGCAAGGCCGATGCCGGTATTGCCGGAGGTCGGCTCGATGATGACGGAGCCGGGCTTCAGCTGGCCGGAGGCCTCCGCGTCGTCGATCATCTTCTTTGCGATGCGGTCCTTGACGGAACCTGCGGGGTTAAAATACTCAAGCTTGGCCAGAATTTTGGCCTTGAGGTTCAGTTCCTTTTCAACGTGCGTGAGTTCAAGCAGTGGAGTCTTGCCAATCAGCTGGTCAGCGGACGTGTAAATGTTAGACATATTCAAAATCTCCTTTATGATGTTATTAAAATGAAAGCGTCGATCTGGTTTCTCTGTCACATTTCCACTCGACATCGGAACGCGGCGCGCGAAAAGACGATTTGCTGCATATGCGGCCTCATTTCTTTGGAACTAAAATAGTATGTTGGTTTCTTTCATCGGATGACAGTATCCTACCACACATTGCCTAGCTTGTCAATAGGTTTTTGATTTTTTCCTGCGTTGCAACCGGAGCGGATTTATCGTATAATGAGAAAAATAGGAGGGCTGCACGATGAACAAGTTCTGGGGACATCTGAAGACGATCACACATCACCGTCATCTGGTCATGCGCGGCTGCTTTCGGATGGGACTGATCTGGCAGGGACTGACGCACGACCTGTCCAAATACTCACCTACCGAGTTTTTCGCGGGTGTGCGGTATTATCAGGGCAACCGGAGCCCCAATACAGCTGAACGCGAGGCAAACGGCTATTCTCTGGCGTGGATGCACCACAAGGGCCGCAACCGGCACCATTTTGAATACTGGACGGACTTAAGCCCCGAGACGCGGACCTATGAGCCGGTTGACATGCCGGTAAAATATCTGTGTGAAATGGTCGCCGACCGGATTGCGGCCTGCAAGACGTATCAGGGCGCAGCCTATACCGACGCATCCCCGCTGCAATATCTCGATCGGGCGAATGAATCGCGGCTGGTGCATCCGCAGACCATGAAGCGGCTGCGCTTTCTGCTCGTGATGCTCGCCGAACACGGCGAAGAGGAGACGTTCCGCTTTATGCGCGAAGTCGTTCTGAAGGGAAAATCGTTTGCAGAAGAGTCTCTCGCGCCCTGAGCGCAGAACTCATATCCGATTTTACGCGCTAATGTTCTGTATATTTTGTGCATTATAACGAAATTTGCCCATCGGATTTCAACCATTTGTGAATAGCTGACAACGATTCTTTGTAGTATAATACAGACATACCATCTGTCCGGATTACCCAAGGACAGATAACATGTAAAGGGAGGATACTATGAAGAAACTGATTGCACTTCTGCTGGCGGCATGCCTGATGCTGGGCCTTATGACCACAGCGTTCGCAGCAGACGAGAAATCCAACGACATTGTGATTCTGTACACCAACGACGTGCACTGCGCCGTTGACGACAACATCGGCTATGCCGGTCTGGCTGCTTACAAAAAGGAGATGCAGGCCGCGTATAACTACGTTGCGCTCGTTGATTGCGGCGACTCCGTGCAGGGCGACGTCATCGGCACGCTGTCCAAGGGTGAATATCTGGTCGATATTATGAATGAAGTCGGCTATGATTTTGCTTCCTTCGGCAACCACGAATTTGACTACACCCTGCCGCAGCTCCAGAAGCTCATCGACAAGGCCAAGTATCAGTATCTTTGCTGCAACCTGACCTATACGGCCAAGGACGGCAAGGGGCTGACCGGCTACAAGGCATATGAGATCAAGACCTACGGCGACACGAAGGTCGCGTTCGTCGGCATCGACACGCCCGAATCTTTTACCAAGTCCACTCCGACCTACTTCCAGGACGCCAACGGCAAATTCGTCTATTCCTTCGCGGAGGGCAATAACGGCGCTGACCTTTACAACAAGGTGCAGGAAACCGTTGACGCTGCCAAGAAGGACGGCGCGACCTATGTCGTCGCCATTGCGCATCTGGGTATCGACGAATCCTCCGAGCCGTGGCGTTCGACCGATTTGATTGCCAACACGACCGGCATCGACGCTGTGCTTGACGGTCACTCCCATTCCACCATTGCAATGGAACTGGTCAAGAACAAGGACGGCAAGGAAATCCCCCTGTCCTCCACAGGCACAAAGCTTGTCAACATCGGCAAGCTGACCATCTCCGACGGCGTGTTCACCACGGAACTGGTTTCTGACTACGCGGCCAAGGACGACACGACCGACGTATTTGTCAAGTCCATTCAGGAGAAGAATGAGGCCCTTGTCAACACGGTCGTTGCCAGAACCTCCGTTGACCTGACCACCAAGCATTCAGACGGAACCCGCGCAATCCGCAACCGCGAAACCAACCTCGGCGACCTCTGCGCCGACGCTTACCGTGCAGTCTCTGGCGCTGATATCGCGCTCGTCAACGGCGGCGGCATCCGCGCCGATATCTCCGCGGGCGATATTACTTACGGCCAGATCATCAAGGTTCATCCGTATGGCAACGCGCTCTGCGTCGTCGAAGCAACCGGTCAGGAGATCATTGACGCGCTGGAATGGACAGCCCGCAACACCATGGCGACTTTCTCCGACGGCGAGAACGCTATTGGCGAAATGGGCGGCTTCCTGCAGGTTTCCGGTCTGAAGTACACCATCGACACCACGGTCAAGTCTTCTGCCAAGGGTGACGACAAGTCCATGTTCGTCTCTGTTGACGGCGCTTACCGCGTCAAAAACGTCAAGGTTCTGAAGAACGGCAAGTATGTCGATATTGACCCGAAGGCTACTTACACAGTCGCGTCCCACAACTACATGCTCAAGGATTCCGGCGACGGCATCAATATGTTCGCCGACAACAAGCTGCTGCAGGATTCCGTCATGCTGGACAATCAGGTTCTGATCAACTACATCAAGGACAGTCTGGGCGGCGTCGTTCCCGCTACATATGCCGCTCCGCAGGGCCGTATCACGGTCATTGCCACCCCGTACACCGACGTGCTCGACGGCAACTGGGCAGTTGAAGCTGTCAACTACGTCACGGACAAGAACTTCATGAAGGGTCTGAGCGAGACGACCTTCGGCCCGAACGGTGCGCTGACGCGCGGCATGCTCGTAACCGTTCTGTACCGCATGGCAGGCTCTCCCGCTGTGACTGGCAAGGTCAGCGAAAAGTTCTCCGACTGCACAGACGGCAGCTGGTATGCCGACGCCGTTCTGTGGGCAAGTGCAAATGGCATCGTCAACGGCTATGAGGACGGAACCTATAAGCCCACCAAGGCCATCAACCGTCAGGAAATGGCCAAGGTTCTCTACGGCTACGACAAGGTTGGCGGCAAGAACGCCGAGGGCATCACAGAAAAACTTACCTACACCGACGTTAATGCGATCGGCGAATGGGCGATTGAATCCGTCACCTACTGCACCGCCGCCGGTTATCTGGCCGGCTCCAACGGCGCGTTCAACCCGACGGGCACTGCAACCCGCGCAATGGGTGCAAAAGTTCTCATGAACATGACCAAGGAAGCTGCATAAGCATCCCTGCCTCGCACAAGTAAAACAGCGCCCCGCCTGTTCATTCGGACAGGCGGGGCGTTCAAGCATATCAAAGCAGTGCAAGACTCGCAGTATCCTTGTAGTACATTGTGTTTCTTTTCAATGCTGCACTGGCACGGGTGTAGTTTTGCTTGACAGAGCGCAGAGAATATGTTATTTTATATTTAGTAATGCAAAATACTTAGAAATGCAGGGATAAAGCAAATGGACGAACGGTTTTTGCAGCAGCTGAAAAAGGGCGTGCTGGAACTTCTGGTTCTGCAGACGATCTGCCGGGGACCGACCTATGGCTATGAGCTGATCGCGCAGCTTGGCAGCCGCTCCGGCGGGCTGTTTACGCTCCGAGAGGGAACGCTTTACCCGATCTTATACCGGCTGGAGGACGACGGACTGATCGAAGCGGTCTGGCAGCAGGAATCGGGCCGTGCGGCTCCGCGGAAGATTTATTCCGCAACGGAAAAAGGCAGAGAAGAAAACGAACGCCGTCTTGGCCTCTGGGCTGAATTCCGAACGGCAGTGGACCGCTTTTGCGGGGAGGATGCAGAGCATGAATGAAAAACAGTTTGCGCGCTATCTGCGCGCCGTCCGGCGTCGGCTGACGTTGCCGAAGAAGATGAAGGACCGGGTGATGGATAATCTGCGCAGTTCGATCAACGAACGGTGTGAAGCTGGGCAGACAGACGCGGAAATTCTCGCTGCGCTTGGCTCTGCGAAACAGGCTGCGTCGGAACTTACCGCGCAGCTGCCGGGCTACGCGTTCCGCAAGAGTCCATTGCGCTTCATCTGCCTCGGCGCAGCGGTGCTTGCTCTGCTGGTTGGGCTTTTGAAAACCGTCACGAATTTGCGCGGTTTTGCGTCCATCGGTGTCATCGGCGGCGCGGACGGGCCGACAGAAATTTTCATTGCCGGACCGCAAATTTTTGATTGGGCAGACGTGATCGCCGCAGGGGTCGTGCTGGTACTCGGAGTTGCCGGATATCTGCTCCTGCGCCGCCTGCCGCCGAAGAAGGTCTGAAATCCGTAAAAATACACACACAGGAGGAATGACCATGATCCATCTGGAACCGGTAACGCCGGAAAACTGGCGGTGCGGGCTGCGTGTGCGCGAGGATCAACACTGCTTCGCGGCGGACAGCGCCGGACTTCTTGCCAGAGCCTACGCCTACCGCGCGCAGCGCAGCGAGGCGCTGGTCATTTATGCAGACAATACACCGGTCGGCATGGCGCTGTATTACGATTTGGATGAATTGCACGCATATAATCTTTCACAGCTTTTCATCGATGCACGCTACCAGGGCCGGGGCTACGGTACCGAGGCCGTCAGGCTGCTTCTGCAAAGACTGAAGACAGACGGAAAATTTGAGAAGGTCGTACTCTGCTATGTCGATGGCGACGAGGCCGCACAACGGCTCTATGAGGCGCTTGGCTTCCGTCCCACCGGCGAGGTCGAGGAGGACGAGATTGTCATGGAGCGGATGCTTTGACGCTGATTCTACGCAAAAGCAAACAGAAATAGCACATGCGAAAGCCTCCCCCTTGTCCTGTCCTGCACGATAAGAGGAGGCGGCATTTGCGGGGCAAATAACGGAGGGGATATATTGCAAATTTCAGCGTGCTCCAAAATTTGCAACACTCGAATTCTCTCAGGCCCTGCGAGCCAGCGTCCCTCCCCCTTTGGGCGTTCATTCCCCGAACAGGTATTTTTTCAGCGCCTGAAGCAGTTCCAGTGAGCGAAATTTAACCACATACGCACCGTTTGCCCGTGTCATAAGGCTAATCTCGGCATCTGTAAAGCCGCCTGCCGCTGCGGCGTCGGCGAAGCCGTCTGCTGTAGCCGGAACGCAGAGCGAGGGGAAGATCACGCACCACCAGTTGTGCCCCTCACCCTTCCCGATGGTCACGCGCAGCGACTGGTACACACCTGACGGCAGAGAAAACGTATCATAGTCGCGCGTCGGGAACAACTCGCGGTGGAAGCTGACGCGGGCGGTATCCCCGCTCCCCTGCCGCTGCAGCTCTGCGTTTGCCGCTGCTTCAAGCGCGGGAAGGTCCGTCAGGATTGCCTGCTTCGCATCGGCCGCGCTGGAAAGTGCACGCTGCGCTTCACGCAGAACAGCGTCGCGCACGCAAAGCTTCACCGCCTGATCTACGTTGGAATCGGAATTCGCTACGACGTGCAGGCGGATGATCTTTTCCGCCATTCGCTGGCTCTGCGCCTGCAAAACGGCGCAGGCCGTTACGGTAAGTACGCTGATTCCCAGCAGCACAAGAGATATGATCCGCTTTTTCATAAAAACACCGCCCAAACTGCTTTTTACAGACAGTTTAGACGGTGTTTTGCTAGTTTATACGGTCTTTGCCAGGAAAATCTGGCTGTACTTGTCCTTGAGCATCGTGCAGGCGACGGTCGCATATTCAAACGAATCGTAAATACCGAACACGGCGGAGCCGGAACCGGTCATCTGCGCGCCATATGCGCCGTAGGTGTACATCATGGAGCGGATATAATTGATATCGAAATGCTTCTGCATAACGACGGGCTCAAACACGTTGCACAGGCTGCCGCCGATACCGAGCAGATCGCCCTTTTGCAGATTCAGCTGCATCGCCTTCTGATCAGGCCGCTTTTCGATGAACGTCTCGTCAAGTGCCTGATATAACTCCGGCGTGGAAACGGAGAAATCCGGCTTGCAGATCACGACGAAGAACTCCGGCGCGGGCGGGAGCCGCGTCAGCAGCTCGCCCTTCCCTTCGACCAGCGCCGTGCCGCCCATGACGCAGAACGGCACGTCGGAGCCGACCTGCGCGCCAAGTTCGCAGAGCGCAGGAATGGACAGCGGGCTGTCATACGCGCGGTTCAGCGCGCGCAAAACTGCCGCCGCGTCGGCGCTGCCGCCGCCAAGACCGGCCTCGAGCGGAATGCGCTTGTTGATAAAGATTTCCAGCCCCTCCGGGGTCTTGCCGGTGCGGGCATAAAACGCTTCCGCGGCCTTCCACACCAGATTGTCCCTGTCCTGCGGCAGTCCGCAGGTGACAAGTTCCGGTTCGGTCGTTTCCGCCGCGTCCGGCGGCAGGATCTCGCGGTAGCAGTGAACCTGCCAGCCCTCGCAGCCGACCGTGACATGCACATCGTCGTGCAGGGAGACGGTCTGCATAATGGATCGCAGATTGTGATACCCGTCTTCGCGCTTGTCCAGAACATCCAGCGTCAAATTGACCTTGGCAAATGCGCCCTCGGTGAATTCCTTCATTACGCCTTGATCTTTCTGCCTTCCAGATAGTAGCGTTTCTCGCGGCTGTGGCCCATAGAAAAAGTCTTTCTGGGCAGAACGCCGTCGGCGATAACGCCTCTGAACAGCTGGCTCTTTTCCATGGCGGGCAGCAGGAAGCCGATGGCGTTTTCCTGCTTGGCAAAGCCGATGAGCGCATCGTCGTCATGGATATAGTCGATCTCACCCGCGTTTTCCTTCAGATAATCATCAAGGAAGTGCTGCAGAATGCCGACAGCCAGTTCACCCTTGCTCTTGTCGAGCACGATGGTGCCAGACTCTTCGCCCGCGTACCATTTAACTGGGAAGCCTTCGGCACCTGCGCAGGCCTCTTCAAGCGCTTTGAGCAGCTTCTTCGGTTCGGTTTTGAAGATCACACGGTGGATGGGCTCGAAGACCTGTGCCGGGTCGTGGATATTCTCAAGTTCCACGAGTGCATAGCGCGCCGGATGGTTGGAGAGGTCAACACCGGGATTGTTCTTCTTAAGTTCTTCGTAGCAGGACTTTGCGGTTGCGAGGGAATGGTTGCCGTCGCCGACAGCAAAAATCATGGGCGTACCCTTGAGGCCGGTGTACTTCTCACCGACCGCAGCGGTATATTCGGTCAGCGCTTTGTTGAAGTCTTCTACATCCTTGCCCTCAACAAGCCAGCCGGTAATATGACCGCCGTCTTCCATGAGATCGAAGTCGTAAAGCTTTTTGAGCGAGTCCTTTTTCGCGGCAATCGGCTCGATCAGCTTCTTGTCGTGGTCGTCGCAGAGCATCAGCACATGCGGCAGTTCAATCGGAGCGTCGCGGCGGACACGCTGACGAGGCGGGATGCGTTCGGGTACGGTGCGCTCGGTGGCGCGGATGGCGCTGGTCGCGCCGGGGGTATAGTCATAGGCATCGAGATCGACCATACCGACAAGGCCCTCACGGACGGAGCCGTTCTCCAGCGTGCGCTCGACATAGACAAAGCTGTTGGGGTAGACTGTGAACACGCCGTCTTCCATGTATTTTTTCATGGTGGCGTTGATCTCGGCAGTGTGTTTCGCTTCTTTCTCGGTGCCGAGTTCGGCTTCGGGGAGGATCAGGTTGATGGTGGACACAGCACCCTCGGCATTTTTGCGCACACGGTCCCAGTACGCCTGATCAGACGTAAACTGATCGCAGGCAATGACCGCCCATTTTTCCATATGGTCTGTTTTGGGCATCAGGATATCAGCGGGTAAAAATGCGTTCATCTTGAATCACCTTTCACATTAAATTTTCATATCGATCAGGCCATAGCGGCCTTGATTCCATTGAGAAGCTCGTTGTAAGTCTCAAATGCGGGCAGTTGAGGATAATCTGCCTTGATCTTATCCGTCGAACGGAACAGGAAACCGGCCTTGCTGGCCAGGATCATCTCCAGATCGTTGTAGCTGTCGCCGGCAGCGATCGTCTCAAAGCCCATGGACTGCAGCGCCCGCACCGTTGTCAGCTTGGAGTGTGCGCAGCGCATGCGAATGCCGCAGAGCATGCCGTCCTTATCAACCTCAAGCGAGTTGCAGAAGATCGTCGGCCAGCCCAGCTTTTTCATGAGCGGCTGTGCGAATTCTTCAAACGTATCGCTGACAATGATAGCCTGCGTCTGCGCGCGCAACTCGTCCAGAAAGTCCTTCGCGCCGGGCAGCGGATCGATCTGCGCAATAACGTCCTGAATCTGCTTCAGCCCCAGTCCGTGCTCGCGCAGGATGCCCATGCGCCAGTTCATCAATTTGTCGTAATTCGGCTCGTCGCGCGTGGTGCGGCGCAATTCTGGAATGCCGCTGACTTCGGAAAACGCGATCCAGATCTCGGGTACGAGAACGCCCTCCAGATCCAGGCAGGTAATATCCATGTGCATACCCTCTGCTAAAAAAAATTGTGGAAGCCTAAAAAAATAGCAGGCTCTATGTTCATTATACAAAATCCTGCGGTAAAAGCAACAGGTATTTCAAGTTTTTTGACAAAGACGCATGAAGCGGACGATTCGGGCCATACTATCTTTGATTCTAAAGTCAAGGAGATGGACGTATGGACACACTTTGTCTGATCCTCGCCATTATCGGCGCTGTCAACTGGGGCCTTGTGGGGTTTGCGCGGTTTGATCTAGTCGCGTGGATCTTCGGCGGCCAGACCGCAGGCGTCAGCCGCGTGATCTACGCGATCGTCGGCATTGCCGGTCTCTGGTGCATTACAATGCTGTTCCGGAAGCGCAGCCGTCCGGAGGCATAAAAACAGCGGACGCGGGAGGTTCCTGCGTCCGCTGTTTTTTTATAATTATTTGATATTGCAGCGCACAATGCACTGGTAGGTGACGCCGTTGTAGGTCGTGGAGATATAGGCTGTGCCCTTGCCCTCAGCCTTGACGATGCCGGTGCCATCGACTGAGCAGACGGAAAGGTCGCTCGAGACCCACAGAAGACCGGTGATCTTATTGCCGTCTGCGTCGCGCAGGGAGATCTGGAACGTCTCGCCTTTGACGCCCATGGTGACGTCGCTGTTGCTGATGGTGCAGGTGCCCTCGGTGTCGCTGCTGTCTTCAAAATTGCAGCGGACAATGCAAGTCAAATCGCTGCTGCCATCAACTGTGGCTTTTACCGTCGTCGTGCCCTTGCCCTTGGCGGTCAGGACGCCGTTTTCAGAGACGGTGACAATCGATTCATCGCTGCTCTGCCATGCGATCCGTGCGCCCTCTGGTGCGCCGGTCACGGAGAGGGTATACTGCTCGCCCGGGTTCAGGAACGTCAAATCGTCTTTGTTCAGCGCCAATTCTGCCGGTTCCTCTTCCGACGTCTCTGCTCCAACATACGCAAAGTCACAGGTCACGAGGCACTGAGCCGTCTGCTCGCCGCACTGGGCGGTAATGACGGCGGAGCCTGCGTTTACAGCGACGATCTTGCCCTGTTCAGAGACAGTCGCAACCGCTTCGTCGCTGGACGAGAATGTGACGGACTCGGTGCAGTCCTCGGGGGTACGCGTGAAGGTGATGTTGAAGAAGCGGCCCGCCTCCTCAAAGGTCACGGTCGGCGCGGAAAGCGTCAGACTGGTGCAGCTTACGCCGGCCTCTTCCTGCGCGGGCTCAGCCGTCTGGTCATGCTGCTGGTCTTCTTCATTCATGTATCGGTTCTCGTCCGGCTGTGCCGATTCGGCAGGCTGTTGGACTGTCGCCGGTTCTTGCTCCGGCTGCGCAGGCTCGGCGGCCTGCACAGGCGCTTCGAGTGTTGCCTCGCGGTACAGCGGCGACCAGCCGAGGCGGCTGAACGCCAGCAGCGCTCCGCCCAGCACCGCAGCGCCGAGAATCACACAGAGGACGATCATCGTCCACTTGGGGATGGCATAAGGACTGGCTCCGGCCGTGCTCTGTACGTCAGACGACTTTGATGCAGCGCCGGTGCGCAGGCGCTTGCCCGCATAGCCTCTGGCCGCTTTCGGCGCGCCCGGCTCCTGCCGCAGACGCCTGCCCGGCGCGGGACGCTCCGGTGCCGGTGCGCTCTGCGCGGCCTTTTCCGGTGCGGCAGCCGTGCGTTCCGGCTCTGCAGAACCCGTCTGGCCCGCCGCAGCACGTCCGCACAGCGGACACTGCCGCAGGCGCGCATCGTACGCCGTACCGCAATATTCACAGGTTTTCAATTCCATACATGGGCCTCCGTCTATCGTGCTCCGCCTTTCCGTGCAGCGGAGCATTGCGTTTATTCAGACTCAGGAGACAGTATATCACAGATTGTTACAGATTCCAAGTGGATGGGCCAAGATATTGTATTGCATTTTTTATGAAAATGACATAGAATAAAGATGTGTTTGTAAAGGAGGCGAACGAATTGCCAGAACTGAACATGATATCGCCGCTGCTGACGAACATGGAACTCGTTAAATGCGTCAGCGTGCGTAGCGGTACATCTGTCTATATTGTCAAAAGCACAAAAAGCAATCAGTCCTATTATCTGAAGCACATCTGCATTCCGGAATCGCAGAAACAAGTTGACGCGCTGATGTTCACCGGCGCGGCTGCCACAGTCGAGGACGCGCAGAATTATTACAAGCAGGTTGCCGCCGATTATCAATCGGAACTCGAGACGCTTGAAAAGCTTTCCGCCAGCCCGAACATCGGCTGCTACCGCAGCTATCAGATCGAGCCGAAGGAGGATGGCGTCGGCTTCGAGATTTATCTGCTGGCCGAATACCGCCAGACACTTTCCGAGGTGCTTGCCGAAACGCCCATGACGCAGTCGGGTGCCGTTAATCTTGGCCTGGATCTGTGCAGCGCGCTTTGCAGTTTGCGCGAGGCAGGACTCATCCACCGCGACGTCAAGCCGTCGAACGTGTACTTAAGCAGTTCGGGGCACTATCTGCTGGGCGATCTCGGCATTGCAAAGATTGACGAACTGAAATACTGCTCCATGCCGGAAAATATGCTCAGTTCCTTCTCAGCACCGGAACTGTTCAGCCTGCTGGGCACGATCGAGCCGACGACCGACATTTATTCCGTCGGCATGATCCTCTACCGCATCTATAACGGCAACCACGGCCCGTTTGAGGACGAAAAAACTTCCGCCCGCGCCGCGGACAAGCTGCGTGTGACCGGTGAACAGCTGCCGGCTCCCATGTATGCGGATTATGAAATGGCGGATATTCTGCTGAAGGCCTGTGCGTTCAAGCCCGAAGACCGCTATCAGACTCCGCAGGAACTTCAGGAGGCGCTGCTGGAATACGGCAAGCGCAATGAAGCCTCCGATGCGCTGATCGTCCCGCCCCTTGAGGGAGAACCGGAGAAGATCGACCCCAGCGCTGAAGAGGAGGTCGAGCCGGTCCAGTTCGCTGACACCGAGCAGATGGCAGATGATTTCAAGGAGAACTTCTCTCCGGATACAGCCATGCTCAACGCCATCATCGACGAGGTGCATCGCGGCGAATCAGGACAGGTTCCCCTTGATCTGGATGAGAATTCGCAGGACGCATCCGAGGACGATGCAGACGAGTCCACGCCCGATGGAGACGGTGAAGAGGATGAACTGAAGATCAATCTGCCTCCGCGCGGACAGCGACGGAAGAAAAAGGCGTCCATGCCAAAATGGATTCTGCCGGTTCTGATCGGCGCAGCTGCGCTGGCTGCGATTGCTGCGGCAGTATGGTTCTTTGTGATTGTCCCGTCTGTGACACGCGTTGACTCTGTCGCCGTGACAGACATCGGCACCGATTATCTGACCGTTCAGATCGAATCCGGCGAGGAAAGCGGCGCATTTGATGTCACCTGCTCCGACGCCTACGGCAACCAGAGCCGGAAGGCCTATACGGCAGGCGAAGACATGACGTTCGATTCGCTTATGCCGGGCACCCAGTACACGATTGAAGCTGTCCCGCTGGAGGGCAAAAAGATGACGGGTTCCTACTCCGCCACCGCTTCGACCTTCGCCGAGACAAAGATTCTGAGTTTCACCGCTACGCCCATCTCCATCACACAGGCTGAACTGAATTTCATCATTCAGGATGGGCCTGATTTCGACAGCTGGACCGTTTCGTACGAGGCCGCAGGCGTCGAAGCCAAGACCGTTACCTTCTCTGGACATTCGGTCGTCATCAGCGATCTGCTGTCCGACTCGGAGTACACCTTTACGCTGCTTGCTCCCGATAATACGCTTCTGACCGGTGCAATCAGCACCCCGCTCTCGACCGTACCGACCGTCGAACTGCTGCCCGACAGCGTGGCCATCGCGCTTTCAAGTTCCTCTGCCATTCTTACCTGGCAGTATGACGGCGACGCGCCCGAAAAGTGGGTCGTCACCATCACGGACAAGGCCGGCTTTGAGGAAACGCAGGAGGTCACCGCCCCGAACGTGACGTTTGAAAATCTCGTCTCCGGCACGGAATATGAGATTGTGATCTCCGCGCCGACGATGCTTTCCAGCTACGCCATGAACGTTACCCCGACCATCACGAAGGTCACGGAGTTCAAATCCGCCGACGAAACAGACGAGACAGGCCGGACCATCAACGTCAATCTCAGCTGGGCCTGCGAGACAGAGCCTGCCGAGCCCGGCTGGGTAGTGACCTACACGCTTCAGGACGTGGAAAACGCCGAGCCGCAAACCCTCGAAACGGATACGGAGTCCTGCGTCATCCCTGCCAACAATATGTACCCCGGTGCAACATACAAGGTCACGCTGGCGCTGAAGAGCGGTGATTCGCTCGAGGGCGAGACGGAGTTGACATTCTCGACAGCCAATGTGGACAATCCCTACACGGCCAACGGCGTCAAGAACCCCTATACAGGCTTGTTCCTCAAGCCGAACAAGGAAACGTTCCGCTATGTTGACCTGGTTACGCGCCGCACGACGTTCTCCAAGGGCGAACTGGTTGCGTTCGACGTGGACGCCGGCAGCAACCTGAACGCCTCTTCCGACGGGACAGTCATGGTCAACCTCGTCATCCGCGACGCAGACGGGAAAATCGTCGATTCCTCCAGTTCCGTGCTGGTCTGGAAGGACATGTGGGAAAAGAACATGTTTGTCGGCTACTTCCCGCGCACCCCGCAGACCGACGGCGATTACACCCTGTCTATCTACATCGGCAACCAGCTGCTCGATTCGGCAAAGTTCACCGTCAAGAGCTGAAAAACACAACAGGCGCTCCTGCATGTCACGCAGGAGCGCCTGTTATTTATATGGACGCACAGATTATTTTGCGGGCGGATATTCATTGCACAGCAGACGGTAGGGTGCTTCGTCCTCTTCGATTTTCGGGAAGCGGCCGACGGGCGGGTTGAAGCGGTTGTCGGTGTTATCGTCGTTGCACTGGCTGACTTCGCCGAGCAGCACGGGGCCGGTGCCCTCTTCCACGGCAAAGTCGTGGTACATCCCCTGCGTGACCCAGAGGCTCTCGCCCGGGCAGAGGCGGATCTGCGTCCCTGCGGGGACCATGCGCTTGAGACCGTCGCAGTGGACTTCCACGTCGGACTCGTAGTCGATCTCCTCGTTCGGCAGGCTGTTGTACACGCGGATGAGGCAGTTGCCGCCGCCGCGGTTGATGATGTCCTCGGTCTTGTACCAGTGGAAGTGGTTCGCGGCCATCTGGCCCTCTTTCAGATACAGCAGCTTTTCCGCATAGACCTTCGGATATTTTTCCGGCTGCGTGCGGCAGCCGTTGCGGATGGTGATGAGGGAGAACCCGAATTTGTCAAAATCGCCGAGGCCGAAATCCGTGATGTCCCAGCCGAGCATGCAGTCGCGGATCTCATCATATTCGTGGCCCTTGGTCTTCCATTCGTCCGGCGTAAAGTGGCAGAACGGCGGAAGGAAGCAGGAATATTTTTTGCACATGGCCTCCAGCTCCCGCAGAGCCGCATTGATCTCAGAACGTTTCATATGATCCTCTCCAGTATTCGTTTTATATATTAAGAAAAGCAGTTGACTCCGTAGCGAAATCAACTGCTTTTCTGGTACGCCGGAAGGGACTCGAACCCCCGACCTACTGGTTCGTAGCCAGTCACTCTATCCAACTGAGCTACCGGCGCGTACCGCGCTTCCTTAGCGCCACACTATAGTAGCACAGTTGGGGATAAAATGCAAGCCCTTTTTTAATTTTTTCTCACAGTTCCTGAATGCTCAGATCCCCGCAGGCTTCCAGCTGCGTCCGGGGGCCGAAAACACAGACGATGCCGGTATCCAGTGCGCTGCCGATTGGTCCGGCGCAGGCAGCCAGCGATGCAGGGCCTGCATCCAGCAATTCATGGCGCATGCAGCGGCGGTCGTCCATGGTCATGCCTTTCAGAAGCCATGTATCCGCAACGGCTCCCTGCAGGCGCGGCGAGAGCAGCGGCTCGGCGTCGCTGATGGCGCCGATGATATTGACGTCCTGCGCTTCACCAGAAGCAGCTGCGGCTTCGAGATACGCTGCCGTTCGTCCGATTGCGCCGCGCGAACGGCGGCAGTCCGGGTCACGGTAGGTATAGGCGGAGACAAGCCCTGTTTCGCGGATGAGCAGGCCTGTGCCATACGCTCCGCCCTGTACACGGATCTCGTTCCAGTAATGGCCAAGCGACGCTGCGCGGCAGGCGATGCGCAGATCGCCGGAATACGCGTGAACATTGCCGCAGACAGCGGTAAACGAAACCTCGGACGGGATCACGATGCCCTCTTTGCAAATCGGCAGCAGCTGTGCACGGTATGGCGCACCGGACGCTGCGCCAGCAGGGAGCGCTTCATGCAGGCCGCTCTGAATAAGTGCACCACTCTGCCCGCCGCCTCCGGTGACGGAAAGACGCATCCGCGCGGTCACAAACAGCTTTTCGCAGAGTGTGCGCAACATCTCGATCAGTTCATCCGCCCGTGCGTCGAAATTCTGCTCCAATTCGCGCAGCCAGCGGTAATAGCTGACGCCCGCGCAGCGCTCTGAGCAGGCGCTGGCCGCGTTCAGTGCAGCAGAAGCGCGGAGCATCGCAGCGCTCGAACCAGAATTGACAATCTGCTGCTGGAGTCCGTCGCGCTGCTGGCGGATGAGTTCCAGCAGCTTTGCCTTGTCGGAAAAATCCGTCTGCGTCAGAATCTGCGCTGCCAGCCGGACAGCCTCCGGGAGTTTCGCCTCCAGTGCGCTGAAGGAAACGGCAGCGTAGAGCCGGTAACTTTGCGGGTCATGATACTGGCTGTAAGGCGCCAGCGCCACGCTGAAGCCGTCAAGCTTCAGACGCAGCTGCTTTTGCAGTTCCAGCGCATCCATGCCGCCAGCCGGAAGCTGTCCCAGCGCCGCGCGCAAAACGGACATATACGGAAGCTGTTCCTCTGTCAGATCATCGGCCGCAAAATAAACCGTCGGATAGACAATACCGTCGGTCTGCACGGCATGGAGAACGAGCCGTCCGTCCTCCTCCACCTCCGTCGGAACAGGGGCCGGATCGCGCGGCAGGTCGGAAAGCCGGACATGCGGGATCGTAGAAAGCGCTTCCGGGCGATCCGGCTCCTGCTGAAGTGCGGCAAGCCGCTCCTGTTCACTGATAATCCGGCTGCGCTGCGCCTCATCCAGTGTTTTGCATGTTTTTTCCAGCGACTCGCGTTCACGATCCTGACGCGCCTGTCCGCAGGTCAGCGACGGCTGCAGGAGCACCTCGGCGGTATGCGGGTTCTCCAGCATCAGCCGGCGCAGGAGATTCTCATAATATCCCGTGCCGACGGCGGCGTGCAGCGTGTCAAACACCTCGCCGAACCGCAGGCGCACAGCAGGGTCGCCGCCGTAAAGCCAGCTGGACAGGATCTCAAGTTCAAAGACCAGACCGCGCGGCATTGTGCCGTAATCGCGTTCGCGCAGCTTGAATTCAAAGCTTGCCAGCGAAGCCTCGATCTGCGCACGGTCAAGTCCGTTTTCGCAGAGCGCGGTGAGCGTATTGCGGATCGTAGCCTCGATGGCGGGCAGGTCGGCTTCGCGGAAGTTCTGCACGCGCAGCAGAAGATTCGGCTGCATGCACTGCTCGTCGCAGCCGAGTACCACATCTTCTGCAAGCCCCTGTTCCAGAATCGCGCGGCAGAGCGGCGCGTGGTTGCTGCCGCAGAGCACATCGCTCAGCACCTGCGCGGCGAAAAGCGTCTGCGTATCCTGATATGTCCCGAGCACATAGCCGCAGCCAAGCTTCCAGCGCTGCTGCGCCGGTTCTCCGGCCGGGAGCGGATATTCGATCGTCCGGCGCTCTGCCCGGACGGGCGGCTGCGCATGGATCTGCGTGTCTGGGTCGATGGCTGCAAACTGCGACAGATATTCATCCAGCAGGGCGAAGCTTTCGTCCTGATCGATGCTGCCGTCGAGCAGCAGATAAGAATTGGCTGGATGATAGAACCGCTTATGCGCGGCGGTAAAGGCTTCATAGGTAAGATTCGGGATGGCCTCGGGATCGCCGCCGGAGACGAAGCGGTAGGGCGAGGCCGGGAACAGTGCGCGCGACATGGCGTTTATCAGCAACTCGTCCGCGTCGGCAAACGCGCCCTTCATCTCGTTGAGCACAACGCCTGAACGCGTCAGAATGCCGTCGTGCAGTTCATAGTGCCAGCCCTCCTGCTGGAAGATCTCAGGCTTTTCATGGATGCTTGGGAAAAACACGGCGTCAAGATACACGCGCATCAGATTCAAAAAATCGCGGCTGTTGCGGCTGGCGACGGGATAGCACGTCTTGTCCGGGAACGTCAGTGCATTCAGGAACGTGTTCAAGGAGCCCTTCATCAGTTCGACAAACGGCTCTTTGACCGGGAAGTGCTTCGAGCCGCAGAGAACAGAATGCTCCAGAATGTGAAAAACGCCGGTATCGTCAAACGGAAGCGTCCGGAAGGCGGCACAGAAGGACTTGTTTTCATCCTCCCGCTCGAGCCAGCAGAGCCGCGCACCGGAGGCAGTGTGGATATATTCATGCAATGCGGCGTCCAGTTCATCAATACGGCGCTGCCGTGTCTGTTCAAAGCCATGCAGTACGGACATAAAAGAATCTCCTTCTTGTTTTTTTCATCATACCACATTCCGACAGCTTCCGCAACGGAAAACACTGGCCTGCCGGCAGCTGTGATGCCCTCTAAGCAGTAACCCCGGCCTGCCGCTCGCTTTGCGGCAGGTCGGGGCAGTTTGTTATTCAGCTTTGGGCGTCTGGCCCTCGCCGGACGGCTTTCTGGGGCCTCCGCTGCGGCGTCTGCGGCGGCGGGGCTTAGGCTGACCGTCGGAAGAAGACGCTTCTGCTTTTTCCGGGCGTTCCTGCTTCTGTGGAGCAGGCTTGCGCTCGGGCTTGTCCTGCTGAGGCGGCCGCTCCTTTTTGGGGCGCTCTCTGCGGGGCGCATCGGCGCGCGGCTGCTCCTTTGGTGCGGTTTTTTCCGGCACAGCAGCCTCCTGCGGGCGTTCGCCGGCGGGCTTTGTGCGGCGTCCGCCGCGCCGGCGGCGGCGATTGGCGTTTTTTCCCGCTTCTTCCGCCGCGTCCCCTGTCTCTTCCTCCGCCGCCTGCGTCTCCGGTGCAATCACGGCGACTGCGTCTGGATAAATGACCTCCGGCAGTTCCTCGAAAAACGCCTCTTTCTTCTGCACCGGACGCGGTTTGGAGGAAATGGGCGCAAAATCGCGCGGGATCGGCGGGTCGTTTTTGCGGGCCTTGCCGCTGCGCAGGATATAAATATCCGTATTTTTATAGGTACCGATCGTCTCCGGATGATCCTCCATGCGGACTCTGACGCTCTGGCGCAGGAGGTTGACCTCAATGACGGTTCCGCGCCCGTCCGCCGTGTCAACAAAGGACTCTACCTTCGGCGCAGTCTTGATGAGATCCTCATAGGCCTCCTGCTCGTATTTCAGGCAGCACATGAGTCTGCCGCAGGTGCCGGAAATCTTCGTCGGATTCAGACTGAGATTCTGCGTTTTAGCCATCTTGATGGAGACAGGCTGGAAATCGTCGAGGAATTCCTTGCAGCAGAAGGGTCTGCCGCATACGCCGAGTCCGCCGACCATCTTGGCCTTGTCACGCACGCCGATCTGCCGAAGTTCAATGCGGGTGCGGAAAACGGAGGCCAAGTCCTTGACCAGTTCACGGAAATCAACGCGCCCGTCCGCCGTGAAGAAAAACAGAAGCTTGCTGCCGTCAAAGGCGCACTCCGCCGAGACAAGCTGCATCTCCAGCCCATGCGCAGCGATCTTCTGCTGGCAGATTTCAAAGGCTTTCTTTTCCCGTTCCTGATTTTCCGCGTTTGTGCGTTCGTCTTGTTCGGTCGCCACGCGCAAAACCTTGCGCAGGGGCAGCACCAGTTCGCGTGGCTTGACCGGATGATTTCCAGCCGCGCAGACACCGAACTCGTCTCCGCGCGCCGTGTCGATGATGACATGCGCGCCGGTCATCAGCGTCAGCCCGGCAGGGTCAAAATAATAGGATTTTGCGTTATTGCGGAAGCGAATGTCCACAACGGTAACGGCAGCGGGCTCGTCCGGCTGGACGGGCGCTTCTTCCGCCGCAGGCGCGGCGGCCTGTGCAGGCTGCTGTATATCAGCCGCTGGCTCCTGCACCTGATCTTCCGGTTCTGATGCAGCTGTCTGCTGCTCCAGAACGGTATCGGGATTCTGTTCTTGCATGGTTCTCTCCAATCTGCCGCAGGGCCTGCGGCAAGGTAAAATTTCAGGTTCGGCGCTCAGCGCAGCTTCATCGTCAGATAGCCGACGACTGCGCCTGCCGACGCGTTGGCCATCAGCGCGTCAATGGCAATCTGTATACTGTCAGACGCCTGCATAAGTTCTGAGCCGGAGCGGCTGGCAACGATCTGCGCGGCGCTCTCGGACGCGGCATCCAGTCCGCCCCGCTGCGCAAGCGCGCCGCAAATACACGCACGCAGCTGCTGCAGCGCGGGAAGCAGCTGCTCCCGCTTCGCCTTTTCCATGGGCAGCAGAATGCGCAGCAGCGCCATCCGGTCGCGCGCGGCATAGGCTGCAGCAAACTGCCGGACAAACGGCTCGTCCTCCGCATCCTGCAAAAGCGTCAGCACCTGTCCCAGAAAGCCGCCCGCACGCAGATAGGCCGCACGCAGAATACCGTCCGGTTTATCCGGCATGCGCTGCCGCAGAAACGGCAGCGCCTCGTGCTGCTCCACAGGGCCAAGCTGCAATTCCGCGCAGCGGCTGCGGATGGTGGGCAGCAGACGTTCCGCGTTGGTTGACAGGATCAGGAACACGCCGTAATCCGGCGGTTCCTCCAAAATTTTCAGCAGCGCGTTCTGCGCCGACTCGTTCATATCCTGTCCGCGCGGGATAATGTAGATCTTACGCTTTCCCTCATTCGGACGGATGAACATATCGCTTCTGGCCGCACGGATGGGCTCGACAGTCATGGACTTATGCTCAGGGTCGTCAACGGTGATGATATCCGGGTGGACGCCCTCAAGCGCCTTGCGGCAGCCGGAGCAGACACCGCAGGGAATCTTCTCTCCCCTGCCCTCGCACTGCATGGCCGCGCACAAAATCCGCGTAAGCGTATGCTTGCCGGAGCCGACGGGCCCGCAGATCAGATAGCTGTGTGCCACGCGTCCGCTGGCAAACGCGCCGCTCAGACGCGCCTTCACGGCATCATTGCCCAGAAAGCCGGTAAAGTCCATATTCGGTGTTCCTTTCTCGGCCTATACTTCGCCTTATATCATAGTATAACAGATTTTCCGCCGCTTCGCCACTATTTTTTCTGCATCGTGAACGCATAAAAAAAAGGCAGGCAGGGGGTTCTGCTCCCTGCCTGTTTGTTCAGCTTTCCATCTGCCGTCCAAGAAAGCCTGCGACGGTCTGCACGAGACGCTGCTCGGCCTCCCCGAGCGCAGGAGCGCCGTCCTCGCTCAGAATCAGAACGCAGCCCATCAAATCCCCCTCGGTCACGATCGGAGCCGCAGCGCCGACGCGGTATCGGTCGGACGCATCCGTCGGCCGGACGGGCAGATCGCCGTCCTGATAGCGGTAGCTGCGCCGCAGTTCCATCAGCTGCTCCAGTTCCTGCGAGCAGCGCTTGTCCAGGAGTTCCCGCTTCTGCACGCCGTGCACCGCAATGATCGCATCCCGGTCGCAGACCGCAGCGATATATCCGGTGTTCTTCCCGATCGATTCACAGATCTGCCCGGCAAACTCCCCCAGATCTCCCATTGGCGAATATTTCTTAAAAATTACCTCGCCGTCCTTCTCCGTATATATCTCCAGCGGGTCGCCCTCACGAATCCGCAGGGTGCGGCGGATTTCCTTGGGGATTACGACGCGGCCGAGGTCGTCGATGCGCCGGACAATGCCTGTTGCTTTCATATATGCTCCTCCAATGCCTTTCGTTTTGTACTGGTTCCAAAGCTATTGTTTGCATACGCAGGAGAAATATGCAGGTAAAGCAGCACCGCACAATTCGGCAGGTGCGTCCGCAAGCATCGTTAACTGTCAGTTCCATCGTTTCACGTTTCTGCGGAAGTGTTCCACATTACCCCTGTTTTTATGCTGTTCCGCTTATTTCAGTGCACAAAAGCCTTGTGAGATTTTGTGGATTGTCGTTGGATTTCCCGTTTTTTATACGGAATTCCCTTTTCAACACGCAAGGAGTGTGCTATACTGAAAAAGACCACTGTGAGCGGTCTATGGATTTACAAAGGAGCGAAGCATATGAAAAAATTACGTTGGGGCGTGATTGGCGCCGGCGGCATTGCGGATCGCAGAACAATTCCCGGCATGATGCTGGCCAAGAACGCAGAACTGATCGCCGTCATGGACATCAATGCCGAGCAGGTTGAAAAAATCCGTCAGAAATACGGCGCAAAGCGCGGCTACACCAAAGAAGAGGATCTGCTGGCAGACCCGGAGGTCGATGCCGTTTATATTGCAACGCCCATCGTCCTGCACGCAAAGCAGGCTAAGCTGGCCGCAGATTACGGCAAGGATATTCTGATTGAAAAGCCGCTGGCCATGACGTCTGACGAAGGTCAGGAAGTCATCGACTACTGCGAACGTAAGGGCGTGAAGATCGCAGCGGGCTTCATGATGCGCTTCGGTTCGCACGTCATGAGTATGAAAAAAGCCATTGCCGAGGGCAAGATCGGCACGGTCGTATCCGGCTATTCGCAGTTTACGCTCTGGCTTCCGTATGAGCCCGGCAACTGGCGGCAGTGCAAAGCAAAAGCAGGCGGCGGCGCGATGATGGATCTGTCCGTCCACACCATCGACCTCATGGAGTATATCACCGGCATGCGCGTGACCGAGGTCGCATCCATGAACGAAAAAATCGCCTTCCCTGAGCCGCAGTATGACGTGGAAGACACGTCCACCATCCTCATGCGCATGGAAAACGGCGCGCAGTGCGTCGTGCAGTCCAACTTCAATATTCCGGACGAGGCGTCCAAGTGGCGCGTTGAGTTCTTCGGCACGAAGGGCCGTCTGCTTGGCGACACGATGATCGGCCAGATCGACGGCGGCAAGCTGAATGCCGTGTTCATTGACAAAAATGTCGCCTATTCCGCCGAGCAGACCCACGCCGACGATGTGGGCGTCGAAATTCCCGGCGACTTCGGCAATATGTACACCCGTGAAATCGAGAGTTTCTCGGATTCCATTCTCAACAATAAGCCCCTCGTTGTCCCCGCATCCGACGCCGTGCACGTCCAGCGCATCATGGAAAAAGCCTATGCCAGCGGTGAAGAATTGAAGATCATGAAGATTTAAGATTTCTTACGGAATCTCCAACGCATCCAGCAGCGCCCGGCACTCGTCAGGCGTCAGGATGCGTTGCGCTGTACGCGGGTCCTCCGCGGACGGCGCCCGACTCGGATCCGGGCGGTTTTCCTGCAGCCACTGCCGGGGCGACATCCCGAGATTTTTCTGAAAGCTTCGGTTCAGATACTTTGGATCGGAAAAGCCGCAGGCATAAGCCGCATCGGTCAGCGTCGTATCGGACTGGCGCAGCAGGAGCATCGCCGCCTCCAGCCGCAGCCGGGCCAGATAATCCTGAAACGGGATATGCAGCTGCTCACGGAACAAGTGCGACAGATAGGTCTGTGTCAGCCCCTCCCGTTCCGCGATTTCACTGAGGCGAACAGGCTCAGAATAGTGTGTTTCCAGATAATGCAGAATGCGGTGCATCCGCTCGGCGTTGCGCGTCTGCGTCATGTTTTCCGTATCGCTCAGCGCGCGGTACGGCGTATCGCTGAGCAGGATGGCGAAAATCTCGTTGACCTGCGCCATGCATGCAAACGGTGCTTCCGGTGTATCGCGCAGATAGGCGCGAAGCGCCAGCAGCATTGCGCGGCGAAGCGCCGTCAGCCGCTCCGGCAGCAGGCAAGCGGACAATCCCCGGCAGCCGAAGCGGATACTGCGGATCTGCGGATAAAACCGGGCGCAGAAGCTGTTGGAGATCTGCAGCGTCAGAAGCCTTGCCGGCACGCCGGATGCGCAGAGTTCATGGCTGCTGCCCGCATCAAACAGCAATACCTCGCCCGGCCCTGCTTCAACGCCTTGCCGGTCAGTGCTGACGCGGCAGCTGCCGCTCAGTACCACGCACAGTTCCAGTTCCTTATGCAGGTGCATGGGGCGATATACCATGTCAACAATAAACATGGTACAGTCTGCCAGCTTGGAATGAGAGATCAGTTCATATTCATTGTAGGATTCCATTTTTTCCTCGAAAAAGCATCATTGTCGGGCTGCAGACGCATCTTCATCGGTGATAAGCCTGCCCCGTTCCTTCATAATAACAGTAAGCAGAGAAAAAAACAAGAGCCGCTCGGCTCTGAAAACAGGGAGGACGTATGAAAAAAGGCATATGCTGTGCAGGCAATATGATCGTGGATATCACTTACCCGATTGAAACCTGGCCGAAGCAGAACGAATTGACACACATTACAGAAGGCATTACACGCTCCACCGGCGGCTCGGTCTGCAACACCATTTCCGACCTTGCGCGGCTGGATCCCAATCTGCCGCTCGTGGCCTCCGGCTTCGCCGGACATGACGCGGAGGGCGATTTTGTCCTGCAGGAAATGGGCAAATACAAAAACATCGATTGCTCCATGATCAAGCGCAGCGGCGATACGTCGTTTACGGCTGTCATGTCGAACAACCAGACAAAGGAACGCACGTTTTTCCAGTATGCGGGCGGCAACGCCTATTACGGAGAAGACGATATCGACTGGGACAAGCTGAATGTCGATATTTTCCACATTGGCTATATTCTTCTGCTGCCGCATCTGGATGAACCGGACGCGGAATACGGCACAAAGATGGCACGGCTCCTGCACCGGGCGCAGCAGGCAGGCATGAAAACCTCCATCGATGTTGTTTCCGAAGCGGGCGAGCGCTTCGCACGGCTCGTGACCCCAGCTCTTAAATACACCGACTACTGCATCATCAACGAACTGGAGACGCAGCAGACCACGGGTGTCCTGCTGCGCGGAGAAGACGGCGCGCTGCATGTGGAGAATATGAAAGCCGCGCTGCAAAAGCTGCACGAACTGGGCGTAGCAAAGTGGGCCGTTATTCACTGCCCGGAGATTGGCTGCGGCATGGACGAAAACGGCAATTATTATGAATTTGAAAGCCTGAAGCTTCCGAAGGGCTATATCAAGGGCACGGTCGGCGCGGGCGATGCGTTCTGCGCGGGCGTTCTGTACGCAGCGGAAACGGATATGCCGCTGCCGGAGGCGTTGAAGCTCGGCGCTTGCAGCGCGGCGGCCTCCCTCAGCGAGGTCAGCGCGTCCGACGGCGTGAAGACGAAGGATGAAGTCCTGAAGCTGTACGAGCTGTACGGCAAGAAATAAAAAAAGAGGGTCAGAATCACTATGAAACAGGCAGTTATGTACGGCGGCGGCAACATCGGCCGCGGCTTTATCGGCGCAACGCTCAGCCAGTCCGGATATGAGGTCACGTTCATCGATGTGGCGGAACCCGTGGTCAAGGCTTTGCAGGAAAAAAAGCAGTACCCCGTCCGCTATGTGTCCAGCGAGGGACATGAGGACGTGATGATCGAGCATGTGACCGCGGTCAACGGCAACGATCAGGAGGCAGCCTCCGAGGCCATCGCCAACTGCGACATCATGGCAACGGCTGTCGGCGCGAGAATCCTCAAATTCATCGTCGGCAACATTGTCGCGGGCCTCAGAAAGCGCTGGGCGCGGGACGACCGTCCGCTCAACATCATCATCTGCGAAAACCTGATGGACGCCAACAAGGTCATGGAGGGCATGCTCAAGGATCTCCTGACCGACGAGGAAAAGAAGCATTTCGATGAAAAGGTCGGCCTGGTCGAAGCGTCGATTGGCCGCATGGTACCGGTGCAGACCGAGGAGATGAAGGACGGCGACCCGATGCGCGTCTGCGTCGAGCACTACGGCTTCCTGCCGGTCGATAAGGCCGCGTTCAAGGGTGAAATCCCGGAAATTACGAACATGGTTCCGTTCGAGCCGTTTGATTTCTACATCAAGCGTAAGCTGTACGTCCACAACATGGGCCACGCGACCTGCGCGTATCTGGGCGGTTACGAGGGCCGCAAATACATCTACCAGTCCATCGATGATCCCGAAATTCTGAACATCGTGCAGAATGCCATGCTCGAGAGCGCGCTGGGACTTTCTAAGAAGTACGGCGTCGAGTTGGAAAGCCTGATGCTGCACATCACCGATCTTCTTGGCCGCTTCCGTAACGCGGCGCTGAAGGACACCTGCAAACGTGTCGGCGGCGACCCGACGCGGAAGCTCGGCGCGGCTGACCGTCTGATCGGCTCGAGCCTGCTGTGCCTCGAGCAGGGCGTGAAGCCCGCGTATATCGCCGTCGGCGCAGCCGGTGCGGTCTACCGCTATCTGAACGAGGCGGGCATCGAGCAGTCGAAGGAAGAAGCGGCAAAGGTTCTGAAGGACGTCTCCGGTCTGGAGGCCGACTCGGAACTGGCGGGGATGATTCTCGATATGTACGCCTACTTCCTTGAGGGTGAGCCCGTCTCCGCGCTGCGCCGCGCAGCACAGGCTGCGAAGACCGCGGGCCTCGGCCGGATCATCTGACCGAATCCATAGAAATCACAAAAAGCGCCAGCCGCTCGGGCTGGCGCTTTTCATTTACAGTTCCTGATAGACGGCTCTGGCGCCGCCGATATACTTGGGGCGGGTACGGGCACAGAGGATGTTCGCCTCGCCGATCTTTTTGATCGACAGCCGGACAGGAATCGCAACACGGCGCAGGTGCATGCCAATCAGCGTGCCGCCGATGTCAATGCCTGCATCTGCAACGATCGTCTCGACGAGCACGGGATCCTTGAAATTGGCCCACGCCGTCATGGCGAACGAGCCGCCCGCGTGCAACTGCGGGATGGCGTTGACAATCTCAAAGCCGTGCGCCTCAGCAACATCGCGCTCAACAACAAGCGCGCGGTTGAGGTGCTCGCAGCACTGCACGGCAAGTTCAATGCCGCGCTCCTGCAAAACGGGATAGATGCCCGCGAATGCGGCCTGCGCAGCCTCGAGGCTCGAGCCCTTGCCGATGCGCGCGCCGACCATCTCACTTGACGAGCAGCCGACGACAAAAATCTTGCCGGGCTTCAGCTTCGCAGCATCCAGCAGTTCTGTAACGGCCTGTTTCGCCTGCGCGGTAAGTTCTTCATACATGATTCATTTCACCTTTCCAGAAAGTTTTATGAAGTTCAGGGAGTTTGGAAAGCACCGTGTAGAGCACGACGGACAACATGAGGCCGACCGCCGCCTGCAGCAGGTTGTTGGGGATGGACGCAGCCGCTGCAAGTCCCTGCCCAAGAATCAGTGCCTCATAGCCGAAATAGCCGGCAACCATAACCACCTCAGACGGCAGTTCGACAAGCGCCAGCTGCCAGAACGGAAGCTTTCTGCCTTTCTTCAGCAGCGGACGAAGCAGCAGTGCGGCCACCAGCGCCACAAGGCCCTTGATGACAAACGTTGCGGGAACGTAATACGCATACCCGGAAATCAGATCTGCAAGCGCGCTGCCAATGCCGGCCGCGAAAAAGCCGTACCACGGGCCGAGCACCAAGCCGGACAGCAGGCACATGCCCTCGCCGATGTTTGTATATCCTGCAACCGTCGGAATCTGCACAAGCATTGTCGCCGCCCAACACAACGCCGCAAACATGGCGCTCAGAACCAGCTGCCGGAGTGTTCTATTTTGCTGTTTCATATTGGAAATCTCGTCTCAGACAAAAAACGATTTTCAGACTACGAAATTCGTTATTCGCCCTTCCAGAACGCCTTATGAATTTCCGGAACCTTGGCCAGCGCAGTGTAGAGAACAACCGACAGGACGATGCCGACGGCAGCCTGTACCAGATTATTGGGGATGGATGCAGCGGCGGCAAGACCCTTGCCGAGAATCAGCGCCTTATAGCCGAAATACCCGGCGACCATGATGACCTCGGACGGCAGTTCAATCAGCGCCAGACGCCAGAACGGGATCTTCTCGCCTTTTTTCAGCAGCGGCCGCAGCAGCAGCGCAGCCACCAACGCCACAAGGCCCTTGATGATAAACGTACCGGGGACATAATGCGCATAGCCTGCCAGCAGATCGGCAAGCCCGCTGCCGATACCGGCGGCAAAGAAGCCGTACCACGGACCGAGCACCAGACCGGCAAGCAGGCACATGCCCTCGCCGATGTTCGTATACCCGGCAACAGTCGGAAACTGCACAAGCATCGTCGTCACACAGCACAGCGCTGCAAACATCGCACTTAGAACCAGCATACGGATGGTTTCGTTTCTCTTTTTCATAATCGGAGTACCTCTCTTATTGGGATACCCTGATTATATCCGATACTGATACTATAAAAAGATGCAAAAACAGATATTTTTTTAGGGTCAGATTCAGAATCGCGCCATAATTGCAGTGTTACCCGTATCGAGCACCGCGTCCGCGCCTTCCCCAAGGATACGGCGCAGGAGCGCACGCTCGTCCATTCCCCCCTGTCCGTGCAAAACACGGTACGCGCCCGCGTCGCTTCCACAGGCAATTTTTGCGCCCAGCGCGGCAGCTTTTTTCACTGCATTCCTCTGATAGGCCAGCAGCGGCTTTAAAACCTCGTCCGGAAAGCGCCCGCAGCCGATGAGATTGCCGATCGTCACGAGCGTCGGCACCCAGACAGCGCGCGATTCTGCAAGCTGGCAGAGCGTTTCATCTGTGAGATATGCGCCGTGTTCGATAGAATCCACACCGCCCGCAAGCGCCGCGCGCACGGCCTCGTCGCCGTTGGCGTGGGCCATGACGGAAAAGCCCTCGTCATGCGCGCAGGCGATCATATCCCGAATCAGTTTCGGCGGCAGCGGCTCGCTGGTCAGAACGCCGTAGCGTTCAAAATCCATCAGACCAGAAATCATGATCTTGATAAAGTGCGCACCGCGCGTTCTGGCTTCGCGGACAAGTGCACGGTATTCGACAAATTCATCAAAGCCGCGCCCGATGAATCCGCCGTAATGTCCGATTTTGTAGATTGGGAAGCCCGGCGACCGGTATCGGATGCCGTATTCCGGGGCCAGCTTCGCGGCCAAATCGCACACCCCCCAACGGTCACCGCCGTCGCGCAGATCGGAAAAACCCAGCGTCTGATACTGCTCGAGCGTTTCTCTGATGAACGCCTCCTGCGGCGCGGCCTTGTGCCGCGCAATGGCTTCTTTCCAATTCACGCCGTCCAGCACCATATGAATGTGACAGTCAACCATCCTACGCCTTTCCCGGGATGCAGTGCCGCTCGATGGCAAGCGCCGCGCCGTCCTCGTCGCACGAGGCCGTCACTTCATCGGCAATCGCCAGAATTTCTGGACACGCATTCGCCATCGCCACGCCTCGCCCTGCCATTTTGATCATACTCGTATCGTTCAGTCCATCGCCGATGGCCATGGTCGCCGCCATCGGCAGGCCAAGATAGGCCGCCAGACTTGCAATGGCCTCGCCCTTGTTGGCATGCGCGTCGTTGATCTCAATGTTGCAGGGCATGGACGTGCTGACGCTTAAACCGTCGAACTGCTCTGTAAGGTCTTTAAGCAGCCTGCCGCGCAGCGCATCGTCCGGCGTGAACAGCTGCAGCTTTTGAACGCCTCGGTTCTGCCCCCGCAGGTATGCCTTGAGTTCCTCGACCGGCGTGCGCAGACTGCGCACCATGCGCAGTGCGTAGTCGAACGGGACAAATGCAGCGGCGTTTTCCTGCATGCTGCGCGTCATCCAGCCCCAGTTGTCCTGATAGCAGTCGTAGATCACGGGAAAGCCATCGAGATATTCCAGAACCTGCAAGGCCGTTTCCAGCGGGATCTCCGCTGCGCTGACGGCTTTTTCCTTGCGGATATCATAGACCTGCGCACCGTTGATGGTGATGGCATAGTGCAGAAACGGCAGCTTCTGCACGACCTCCGGCATGCCGGTAAAAAATCGGCCCGTCGTCGGCACGATCTCGACACCTGCCTCCGCCGCAGTATAAAGCGCATCGCAGGTGCGCAGCGTCAGTTCTTTTTGGGAATTCAGCAGTGTCCCGTCCAGATCGAGCGCCAGTAATTTCACGGCATTCATAGGAAACTCACCTCAATTCCATAGTTTTCGCCCTCATGATACCAGATGCCCTTCAAAAATGCAAGAAGCGCGTGATTTCCGGCGAAGACTGTGATAGAATGGGAACAGAAACCCCTTGCAGGAGGAATTTTATGCTGATATCCGCAGAGCATCTTTCCATCAATTTCGGCAGCCGTCAGCTGCTGGACGATGTGGATTTTTATTTAAATGAGGGCGACAAAACCGGCGTGATCGGCATCAACGGCACCGGAAAATCAACATTTTTGAAGGTTCTGGCAGGGTGGCTCCAGCCGGACAGCGGGACAATCGCCCGCAAGCCGAATTTACAGGTGAGCGTGCTTGCACAGAACCCCGATATGCACGACGATCTGACCGTGCTGGAGCAGATCTTTGCCAGTATGCCGCCGGAATTCCGGCAGCTGAACGAATATGAGGCAAAGCGCATGCTGACGCGGCTCGGTCTTGCGGACACGAATCGGCTGATTGGAACACTTTCGGGCGGTGAACGCCGCCGCGCCGCGCTGTGCGCCGCGCTCATCCATCCGGCAGACGTCCTTGTGCTTGACGAGCCGACGAACCACCTGGACACCGAGATGGTGCAGTGGCTGGAAGACTGGCTGAAAAAATATCGAGGCGGGCTGGTCATGGTCACGCACGACCGGTATTTTCTCGAACGCGTCGTGAACCATATCACGGAACTTTCGTGCGGAAAGCTTTACCACTATGAAGCCAATTACTCCCGCTATCTCGAACTGCGGGAGCAGCGCGCGCAGATGGCGGAGGCGTCCGAGCGCAAGCGGCAGTCCATCCTGCGCGTCGAACGCGAGTGGATTCTGCGCGGTTGTCAGGCCCGCAGCACCAAGAGCAAGGAACGCATCCAGCGCTATGAGGAATTAAAGGACCGCAAAGCGCCCGAACGCGACAGCGCGGTACAGCTTTCGGCGGCCTCGAGCCGTCTCGGCAAAAAAATCATCACGCTGGAACATGTCTCTAAGGGTTACGACGGCCGCACGATCTTCCGTGATTTTTCCTACGGCGTTCTCCGCAGCGACCGCATCGGCATCGTCGGCCGCAACGGCGCGGGCAAATCGACGCTTCTGCGCATTCTGGCGGGCGAACTCCTGCCGGACAGCGGCGTAGTCGAACTGGGCGAGACAGTCCGAATCGGTCATTTTTCACAGGAGGGCCGCGAACTGGATCTGAACCAGCGTGTGTATGATTTTATCTACAATGTCGCCGCACAGGTAAAAACGGACGAGGGCACATTCTCCGCCAAGACCATGCTTGAACGCTTCCTGTTCCCGCCCGATTTGCAGCAGACCAGCATTGGGAGGCTGTCCGGCGGAGAACGGCGAAGATTATATCTGCTGTCCATCCTTATGGCAGCGCCCAACGTGCTGCTGCTCGACGAACCGACGAATGATCTGGACATTACGACGCTTTCCATTCTGGAGGACTATCTGCAAAGCTTCCCCGGCCCCATCATCGCCGTCTCGCATGACCGCTTTTTCCTCGACAAGCTGGCCGATACCATCTTCGAGGTGCACCCGGAGGGCCGCATCGACGTGTTTACCGGCAACTGGTCCGACTGGGCACGCAAGCGGACACCCACAGAGGAAAAGAAGCCCGAAAAGCAGGAAAAACCGATTCCTGAGCGCCCGCGCGAGAAAAAACTGAAATTCTCCTACAACGAGCAGCGTGAATTTGACATGATTGACAGCGTGATTGCCGATCTGGAACAGCAGCTGGCCGCCTGCAAACAGGAGCAGGAGGCCTGCGGCAGCGACTATGTCCGGCTACAGGCTCTGACGGACGAGCAGGAACGGCTGACAGCGGAACTGGATGCGAAGACAGAGCGCTGGGTCTACTTGAACGACCTCAAGGAACGTATCGACGCGCAGCAATAGAAATATTGCACAAATTTTCGCCCGGGTCGTATACGGAACTCAGGCGGCGTGCTATACTATGGATAGAAGGAAACGGAAAACTTTGTGGTTCGGATGAAGACAGAGGAGGCTTCTCTATGAATCTGAAAACAGTCAAAGTTCTGCTGTTCACGTTGTTTTCGCTGGCGCTTGCCAGCCTGATCATCGGCTGCGGCGTATCAAAGCCTGTATATTTCCTGTTCACGGCACTGTTTGCCATTGGATACGCAGCCGTCTATCTGCTGTGTTGGCGCTGCCCCTTCTGCGGCGAACGTCTTGGCCGCAGCGACGGTGAGATTTGCCCGCACTGCGGCAAAAGTCTGCTTGCTCCCCACAGCCATCAGGCCGGCTGATGTACCCAGCGCCGGTGCAGCACTGGAAAAAGAGGCTCCAGCTTCCCGCTATATGGACCAAATTGGCGCAATGCGCACATACGGGGCAACCTCCGTATGTACGCATTGCGCCATTCGTATTGCATTTACAGGCTAGTGGTTCCTCTCACGTTTCTTTCAATCCCAAGGCCGCAACAACGATCCCTGCAGCCGCAAGGGCTGCCGCTGCATACAGAAATGCTGTCAGACCATACTGTGCGAGAATCTGCATCGTCATAGAAAACGGACTCAGGTTGATGTGATCAAATTGAAAGGCCATCGCTCCGCCCAATAAAAGGCTGATACAACGCCTGTCATAAACATGACTGCGCCAATGATCACTTTTTTCATCGTGAAACCTCCGCAAGTTCAGATTTATTGCCAGCATATCACAAAATATGCAGCAGTGCAAGAACAGCCCCAGCGGCGAAAACCGCTGGGGCTGCTGTGTATGGAATGAAAATAGATTAGAACACGCCCTGCTCGTACATGGCCTGAGCAACCTTCTTGAAGCCGGCAATATTGGCGCCTGCAACCAGATCGTAGCCGAGACCGTACTCTTCGGCAGCCTCTGCGGAGACCTTGTGGATGTTCTTCATCATCTTGTGCAGCTGCGCATCGACTTCTTCAGCCGTCCAGACCAGCCGCTCGGAGTTCTGGCTCATTTCGAGACCGGAAACGCCGACGCCGCCCGCATTGACAGCCTTGGACGGAGCGACGATCATGTGCTTCTGCGCGCGCAGATAGTTCAGAGCGTCGTTCGTGGTCGGCATGTTGGCGACCTCGATGTAGTACTTGACGCCGGAGGCGGCGATCTTCTCAGCCTCGCCCATGCGAACGTCGTTCTGCATGGCGGACGGCATGTTGACATCGACATCCTTCGCGCCCCAGGCCTTCTGGCCGGCGACGAACTCGCAGCCGAACTTGTCGGCGTACGGCTTGCAGTGCATCGGGTCCTTTGCACGCATCTCAAGGATGAAGTTCAGCTTCTCGTCGGTGTTGACGCCGTCCGGGTCATGAACATAGCCGTCCGGGCCGGAGAAATAAGTAACCTTCGCGCCGAGTTCAGCGGACTTCTTCATGATACCCCATGCAACGTTGCCGTAGCCGGAGATCGCAAGGCGCTTGCCCTCGATGGTGTCGTTCTCGTGCTTCAGGACTTCCTGCAGATAGTAGACAGCGCCGTAGCCGGTTGCTTCCGGACGGATCAGGGAGCCGCCGTAGGTCATGCCCTTGCCGGTCAGAACGCCGTTCTCCCAGACGCCCTTCAGACGGCGGTACTGGCCGTACAGGTAGCCGATCTCACGGCCGCCGACGCCCATGTCGCCCGCGGGAACATCGATGTCGGGCCCGATGTAGCGGTACAGAGCCGTCATGAAGCTCTGGCAGAAACGCATGACCTCCGCGTCGGACTTGCCGGCGGGATCGAAGTCGGAGCCGCCCTTTGCGCCGCCCATGGGCAGGCCGGTCAGGGAGTTCTTGAAAGTCTGCTCGAAGCCGAGGAACTTGATGATGCCTTCGTAAACGTTCTTCTGGAAGCGCAGGCCGCCCTTGTACGGGCCGATGGCGCCGTTGAACTGGCAGCGCCAGCCGCGGTTTGTATGGTATTCGCCCTTGTCATCCATCCAGCAGACGCGGAACGTGAACATTCTTTCGGGCTCGACCATTCTCTTCAGAAGGTCAACCTTCTCGTATTCGGGATGCGCGTCCATGATCGGGGAAACGGAAGAGAGGACCTCTTCTACAGTCTGAACGAATTCAGGCTCATTCCCGTGTGCCTGCTTGACATAGTCGATGACACTGGCAACATAAGCATTCATTTTGGTAAATCCTCCTCAAAAAATTGTACCAATCTATTGCGATCTTTTTGCAGATTGCTCAAAATTATCATATCGCATCCGCGCCAGAAATACAAGCGCGGATGCCTGTGCGAAATGACTGAAATTATTTGCCGAAATTTGTGATAATATCCACAATCTCCGCGCCGATGCGCTTCTGCGCCTCAACGGTGGCAGCGCCGATATGCGGCGTGCAGGAGACCATCGGATGGGAGTACAGCGCGGAGTTGGAGGCGGGCTCGTCGGCGTAGACGTCCAGACCAGCAGCACGGACCTTGCCGCTCTCGAGTGCGGCAAGCAGAGCGGCCTCGTCAACGTTGGTGCCGCGGGAGGTATTGATGATGCACACGCCGTCCTTCATCTTTGCGATGCGCTCTGCGTTAATCAGTGCGCCGCCGTCAACTGCCGGGGCATGGACGGAGATGAAGTCGGACGTGGCAAGCAGTTCGTCCATCTCGACATAGGGAATGCCCAGCTGCTCTTCGATGCCGGGGATGTGGAAGATATCGAAGGCGATGACAGTCATGCCGATAGCCTTGGCCATGACACCCAGATGCTGGCCGATGCGGCCGAAGCCGACGATGCCGAGGGTCTTGCCCTGCAGTTCGATGCCCTTGCCGTAGGCCTTCTTTTCCCACTTGCCCTCGCGCATGGTGTGGCCCGCGATGGAAAGATAACGTGCGCAGGAGAACATATGACCCATGGCCAGTTCTGCGACGGACTGAGAGGAAGCCTTCGGGGTGTTCTTGACGGTGATGCCGTTGGCCTCTGCATACTTGACATCGATGTTGTCAACGCCGACACCGCCGCGGATGATCAGCTTCAGCTTGCCGCCCTTGGCTTCATCGATGTGGTTCGCGCGAACCTTGGTCTTGGAGCGAACGACGACTGCGTCAAACTCACGCAGGGCTGCGCCCAGTTCTTCCGGAGCATAGAACTGCTCGACGACCTCGTGGCCTGCCTCGCGCAGCTGCGCCATTGCGGTCTTGTCCATTCCATCAGTTACGAGAATACGCATGATAAAATCTCCTTATATTTGTTCTGTGAAATAAGGCGCGACAGAATATGCCGCGCCTTGTAGGTTTTCTTATTTGCCGTAGTTGGCTTCAAAGTTCTTCAGGAATTCGACGAGGGCTTCCACGCCTTCCTTGGGCATGGCGTTGTAGATGGAAGCGCGCAGGCCGCCGACGGACTTGTGGCCCTTGAGGTTGTCATAGCCGGCTGCCTTGGTAGCGGCGACGACTTCCTTGTCGAGATCGGCAGACCCGGTCACGAACGGGATGTTCATGAGGGAACGGAACTCAGGCTCGACGGTGCCCTTGAACATCTTGGAGGAATCCAGGAAGTCATAGAAGACCTTCGCCTTGTCGAGATTGCGCTTGTGCATCTCTTCGAGGCCGCCGATGGACTTGAGGTACTTGAAGACCTTGCCGCAGCAGTAGATCGCCCAGCAGTTCGGGGTGTTGTACATGGAGCCGGCGCCTGCGTGCGTGCTGTACTGCAGGTAGATGGGCAGATCCTTCAGATCGTCACGGATCAGATCCTCACGGACGATGACGACAACCATGCCGGCGGGGCCGACGTTCTTCTGCACGCCCGCGTAGATCATGCCGTAATCGGACACGTTGCAGGGCTTGGACAGGAACATGGAGGACTGGTCGGAAACAAGCACATGGCCCTTGGTGTTGGGCAGCTTGTTCCACGTCACGCCGTGGATCGTCTCGTTCTCGCAGATGTAGACGTAATCGGTGTCTTCGGGGATATCCAGATCGGAGCAGTCGGGAACATAGGTATAGTTCTTGTCCTTGCTGGAAGCGGCGACGATGACCTCGCCGACCTTCTTGGCTTCCGCGATGGCCTTCTTGGACCATGCGCCGGTCTCGATGTAGACGGCCTTGCCGTTCTTCATGAGGTTCATGGGGATCATGGAGAACTGGAGCGTTGCGCCGCCCTGAATGAACAGGACCTTATAGTTGTCGGGAATGCCCATGAGGTCGCGCAGATCCTGCTCGGCCTCGTCGATGATCTGCTGGAAAACAGGGGAACGGTGGCTCATTTCCATGACGCACATGCCGCTGCCGCGGTAGTTCATCATCTCGTCACGGATTTCCTCCAGCACGGGCTCCGGCATCATAGCGGGACCGGCAGAGAAGTTGTAGGTGCGATTGTACTTCATTGTTGGTGTCCTCCTGATTGTCTTTTTTGAGCAATAGCAACAGAAATTGCATGATATGACAGCTACAGTATAGTCTATCGTGCGGGGATAATCAATAGAAAAAAGCAAACTTATCATTTATTTAAAAACAACTGTGCCGCGCTTTGAAAAACAAAAAGCAAATGAAGAAATTATTGACAAACGATAATTCTTCTGCTACGCTGACGATAGAAATTATCGCAAAACAATAATTCTGGAGGTGCGATATGAAACGTGACCGGATCAAGACCTTACTTTTGGCGGAGGCGCTCATCTGCGCGCTGCTTGCGCTCGCCCTGTGGCTTTTCGAGGGCGACGCCTTTTCCGTCGCCGGATTCCCCGGCAGCGCAGTGGGGCAGGGACTGAGTGCGCTGGCCGCCTCGGGCCGCTTCGGCTTCGCGCTGGCGTTCACGCTGTATGCCGCGGTGATCCTGCTGCCGATCTATGCGCTCGTGCACATCGGGGCGCGGCGGGAACTGAAGCCCGAGGATGCGCTGCTCGTGCTCATCGCGTTTGCCGCGGCCTGCGCGCTTTTTCCGCGCGGTTGGACCACCTATTGGAGCACATCGGCGGAGGCACTGTTCCCGCGCCTTGCCTGGCAGTGGCTCATTTTCGCGCTGCTCGCGGGCTGGGTCGTGCTGCGGCTGCTGCGCCGGTTTTCCGGCGGCGATACGCAGGAGCTCTTGAAGCTCTTCCGCGCGCTGCTTATCCTCGCGGCGGCATACTTTGTCTTCGAGGTCTGCTTTGCCGAATTCGCGGGACTGTTTTCCGCCATCGACGCGCTCAAGGCGGGCAACACCGCCTTTACGGTCGATACGGTCCTGCCTGTGGCAACGGACATAACGGGTTCGAAGAGCCTTGTGTTCAGCTATGTTGTCCTCGCCCTGCGCTTTGCCGCGGAAAGCCTTCCTACGCTGCTCGCCGCGGCGACGGCGTACTTCGCCATTGGCCTTCTCGACACGATGGAAGACGGCGCGTTTACGCAGGAGAGCGCCGCCTACGCGCCAAAGCTCGCCGAATGGTGTGTCAAGGTGCTCAAACTCAGCGTGCTGTTCGCCCTCGCGGTCAACCTTTTGCAGGCGTTCTGTGCGCCGATGCTCCTGAGCACCAGCATTTCGATCCGTCTGCCAATCTTCGAGCTGTGCTTCGTGCTCACAGCGCTTCTCGGTGCGCGGCTCATCGCCTCGAACGTCGCCCTTGCGGCGGACAACGACCTCTTTATCTGAGGGTGCTGCCATGGCGATCACGGTACATTTGGACGAGGTGCTGAAAGCGCGCGGCATGACAAGCAAGGAACTTTGTGCCACCGTCGGCATCACGGAGGCGAATCTTTCCATTCTGCGCAGCGGCAAGGCCAAGGGCGTGCGCTTTGCGACGCTCAACCGCATCTGCTGCGCGCTCGAGTGCAATGTGGGCAACATTCTGCAATGCGACGGAGAATTGGAGGCAGAGCATGAAGAGTAAAACGAAAACGATACTGATTTTTGCTGCGATCCTCGCGGCGGTCTTTCTCATTGCCTTTCTCGACGGCGGCGCGGTGCAGTCCGCCGCGGACGAGGAGGAAGAGGGCACGCTCATCGGGGCTTTCGTCTCGGAAGAGGACATCGACATCGGCGGTGATCTTGCGGTCTCGGCCGCGGGCAAATTCGTCTGGAAGGCCGGGCGGCTCTATATGGATACGGACGAAGACTGGTGGGCGCTCAAAGACCGCGGCAGCGGCATTTACTGCACGATGGAGCCTGACTCGCGCGACGGCGAAGAGGACGCCAAGTCGCCATGCATCACGAACTTCGGTACGCTCGGCGCACCGCAGGGGAAGACGGCCATCGACAACGACAACGGCATCCGCACGACGGATATCGATCTCTCGGGCGAGGTCTACGCCTGCGGCGACAGACAAGTGATTTTCAATCTTTATCCCATCTACCAGACGTCGGATGGCCGCATTTACCTGACGCGCGGCAACAGCATGGGCATGTCCGGCGCGGACGGCGCCAGCATAACCCACACGCTCACGAGAGATAAGACCGAGACGATCGGCGGCAAGTCCGAGCGTGTGAAGGTCAGAGTCGCCATCACCGTTGCTGCCCGTCCGACGCCGACAAAGTTCACCGTCGCGCACATGGACGAAAACGACGATCTCTTGAAGCTCGAGGAGTTCGCGCCCGATGCGCTGCCCGAGTCTATCACTGCCGCGCCCGGCGCGGCGTATCTCATCGGCACGAGCTATGGACAAGACGGGGACGGAGAGACGGCGGAATACGACATTTGCAGCCGCAGCAATGATAGTGCGCCGTATGCTTACTCAAATCTGGATACTTTCCGCTATCAGGACGGGAAGCTCTGCTCAATCAGCATCAAGGTCAACTGGAAGGAGGGGGCGGCATGAAACGCATCATTGCTTTTGCGCTGGCGCTCGCGGTGGTGTTCGGTGTGAGTTTTGCGCTTTACAAGCCTGAGCGGATCGAAGCCGCGGCGCAGGAGACCATGGACGACGAATGGGTCGGATACTTCTTCGCCCTCGAACCCTTCGACGGCAAAGTCTACGCGACGGAGAACGGCGATGATTACGACTTCGGCGTACCCGGCGTGCCGGTGTTTGTGACCATCACAGCGTTTGAACCCGACGATCCGGATTACGAAGAGGGCTCTGAATTCAACAATTCCGTCGGTGCGGCGGTGTCCGACGAGGTGGTGGGCAGCGGAATGCACATCAAGGTCGACGACAACGGCAGCAGCTACGAGACGGGCGGAGAGATCGCGCTCGACGCGATGGGACGGGCGGAACTGTACGAATGTTATGTCTACCGCACGCCTGCGGGGGACTACTATGCCGAGCGCACGCAGGCCAACGGCACGAACGTATGTTACAGGACACCCAGCACAAACCTGAACCAAACGCGGACGATCTCGACCGAGCGGTCGAGCGACTGGCGCGTGAACGGCAAAGCGCAGAGCCGCTCGATCAAGGTGAGCGTTTCCTTCGCGGCGCACACAGCGGCAGAATCGGTCGACTTCGTCTGGATGGACAGCGATAAAAATGTCCTGTCGCGCGCGGCATACGCCGCCGACGCTCTTCCCGAGACGCTGACCGCACCCGAGCATGCGGCGCTTCTCGTCACGGCGATGCAGAGTGTGGACGGTACGACCGAGCGCACGCTCTGCACGCAGGACGATCTGTTCGCCAGAGCCTATGTGCCCTCGACGCTTTCCGGCCTCCTGCGCGTTGTCGATGTCTCGCTCGACTGGGGAGAGGACGAGACTTAACCAATTTTTAATAAAGAATTCGCTAAGAAAATGATTGCAATACGCGGGCAAAGCGGGTAAGATGGGGTTAACTCAAAGAAAAGAGGAACTTGCCATGCGTCCCGACGGAACCCGAGTGAAAGAGGCGTCCACCATCGTTTCGGCACTGCCCTATGTCATGCCGCGGCGCTACGATGCGCAGAATTTCATCACCGAATACGCTGATATGGAGGTCCTGCGCCGCTACATTCAGGAAAAGCGCCGCGAAGGCGTCCGCATCCCGTATATGACGTTCATTCTGGCGGCATACTTCAAGGCGTATCAGGAAAATCCGAAGATCAACCGCTTTATCATGAACAGCAAGATCTATCAGCGCAACCACTTCTGCGTCAGCTTCGTCATCCTGAAAACGCGCGCCGACGGCCGCGCGGATGAGACGTCGATCAAGGTGTTCTTCGAGGACGGGGACGATATCTTCTCCATCAACCGCAAGATCGAGGAGGCGGTCGCGCAGAATCAGGTGGCCGCGCATAACAACAATACGGATAAATTCGCGAATTTCCTGTTCGCCATCCCCATCCTGCCGGGGTTTTTCTTCGGCCTTGTCAAGCTGATGGACCGCTGCGGCCTGCTGCCGCGTAAGATCATTGATCTGAGCCCGTTCCACACGAGTCTTTTTATCACGAACCTTGCCTCCATCAACACGAATTCCATCTTCCACCACTGCTACGAGTTCGGCACGACGGGTGTGTTCGTCAGCATGGGCAAGCCTATTGCCAATTACAGGAGCGGGGAGTATAATAAAAAAATGATCCCGCTCTCCGTCGTGATGGATGAGCGCATCTGCACGGGACACGAGTACGCGCTGTTCTGGGCAAGCGTGCGCCGCTATCTCAAGCACCCCGAGCTGCTGGAGGGGAAGCCGACGGAGGAAAGCGCAGATCTCGCGGAGGACTGCGTTTGATCAGCAGCCACAAGCCGCAAAGCGCGGGATCTGCGCTTTGCGGCGTTTTCTACTTTTATATGTAGAAGAAAGGACAGGGAAGATTCCTTGATCGAACCAAAGTCTCAGGTAAAGAAATGCAGCGCCCACGCAGAAATTTTGCAGCAAAACGAGGAACGCACCGTCTACCGTCTCAGGGAGACGGACGGCGAGGTGTGCATCACGGCCTATCCCGTTTTCCCCGGCATTGAGCTTGCCTATCACGATGTGCACGCGCCGTCGTACCGTCTGGCAGAGCCGGGCGCGGCGGGACTCATCGAGATCCAGCACTGCCGCGAGGGGCGTGCGGAATACTGCTGCGGCGGCGAGCATTACTTTTTGGCCCCCGGAGACCTCTCTGTCGTGCGCCGCGCCGCCATCGAGGGGGAGGTGGAGTTCCCCACGGGGCACTACCACGGCATCACCGTCACGCTCGACCCCGCCCTCGCACCTGACTGTTTGTCCTGCATTTTGCAGGATGTCGACGTCCGCCCCAGCGTGCTGGCGGAGAAGTTCTTCGCCGACTCGGAGTGCTTTGTCTCAAGATCGTCGGCGCGCGTGGAGCACATCTTCTCTGAGCTCTACGCCGTGCCCGCCGGTATCAGACGCGGCTACTTTAAGGTTAAGGTGCTGGAACTGCTGCTCTTTTTGAGTGCGCTCGACGTGGCGCACGAAAAGCACGGCTATACCGCCGCGCAGGTGCGCCTTGCGCGCGCGGCGCGCGACACGCTGCTTGCAAGCACGGAGGACGACGTTACGATTTCCGCGCTTGCACAGGAACTCGGTGCGTCGCCCTCGCAGCTCGCCGCGAGCTTTCGCGGCGTGTACGGCATGACGCCCGCAGCATTTTTGCGCGCGCAGAAGATGCACAGTGCCGCGCAGCTCCTGCGCACGAGCGACCGCACGGTGCTCGATATCGCGGGGCAGTTCGGCTATGACAACGCCAGCAAGTTTGCCAAGGCCTTCCGCAGTGTGATCGGTGTGTCGCCGAGCGCGTACCGCGCGGGCGCGGACAGCGACAGCTGTGCGCCGACGGCGGAAAAGGCAGAATAAAATATTTTGGAGCCTCATCCGATCAATTTGGAGCGGATGGGGCTCTTCTTTTCGGGTATCCTAAGACACGTCAAGAGCGAGGACGCCGCTCCTAAGAGTTAGAGAAATCTAACTTCTGGGGAGCCACCACCGAAACCAAAGGGGAGGGAAACAGGCATGTCTGAAGAGATCCTGGTGCGGCAGGGTGCGCCGACGTTGGCAGGTATCAAAACGGGCAGCCTCTTCCCTTGTCCTTGCGAAGATAAGGAAGCGCTCTTTGCGGACATCCGCCGCCTGAACCGTCTGTTTGTGCCAAAGGGCCTGTGTCTGCTGCCGATCCGTTTTCTGAAAGGACAGGTCCTTTTGTACCTGTACCGCCCCTCTGAGCTGCGGAGAGATTTGGAGAACGAACAGGCGGCCGAGATCCTGCACCACGCGGGCTACAATAGCGGCCACTGCGGACGCTGCATCGCAAACCTCATCCGCCGATTCCGCGAGGGCGGCGAATTCCCCCATGAGGTCGGGCTTTTCCTCTCGTATCCGCCGGAGGACGTCAAGGGCTTCATCGACCACCGCGCCTGCAACTTCAAATGCGCGGGGCTGTGGAAGGTCTACGGCGACGAGAAGAAGGCGCGCGAGCTGTTCGCCCGCTTCAAAAAATGCACGGAGATCTACTGCGCACTCTGGGAGGCCGGCTCGGGCATCGAGCAGCTTGCCGTGGCAGTGTGATAGATACTGATTTATGAAAGGAATATACTAATATGAAAAAGACTGCTGTTGTTTATTGGAGCGGCACGGGCAACACCGAGGCCATGGCCAAGGCCGTCGCTGAGGGCATGGAGAGCGCGGGCGCGCAGGTCACGATGTTGACCCCTGACCAGGTCAAGGCCAGCGAGCTGAGCGCTTACGACGCGATCGCCTTCGGCTGCCCCGCCATGGGCAGCGAAGTGCTCGAGGAGATGGAGTTCCAGCCCATGTTTGACGAGGTCAAGCGCAGCCTTGGCGGCAAGAGCGCCGCGCTGTTCGGCTCCTACGGCTGGGGCGACGGCGAGTGGATGCGCGGCTGGGAAAAGGACTGCGATGATTCCGGCATCCGCCTTGTGTGCGAGAGCGTGACCTGCTGCGAAGCGCCTGATGACGCCGCGCTGGACGCCTGCCGCGCGCTGGGCAAGGAGCTGGCGAAGTGAGGATTCCTCTGTGGACGAAAAGCGCGCGATGAGGAAGCTCAGGCGGAAAGCACCTGTGCTCGTTGCGCTTGCGGTCATCCTGCTGAGTCTTGCCATCGGCGGATGCCTGCCTTTTTGAAAACACGATGCGATGGAAGGCCGCGTACGGGGAGTGCGCGGCCTTCCGATTTTTATTTGCGCTGCCGAAACGGCAGATTTTTACTGATAAGTATTAGCATAACTTATAGATATGTAGATTATTATCAAAAAACTGATAAATAGGGCGAAGCCTTTCTCTCTTTTGCCGCATGGACGAAAAGAGCCCTCTGTGATACCATATTGCTTGTCAAGTTGAGCTCTTTGTAACTGACGGAAACGTGGGTCACCACAGGGGAGCAGAGAGCGTTTCTTGCTGAAATTCAGCAGCCGACCGTCTGGGCACTTCAACTGCACATCGAGGCAGTGGAGCGCCCATTTTTGCTTTTAAGGAGGCAGAACTATGCGAAAGGTAGCCGTTATTATGGGCAGCACGAGCGACCTGCCCGTCGCCGAGAAGGCGATCCAGACGCTCAAGGAATATGGGATCGAGACCGAGGTCCGCGTGTTATCCGCCCACCGGTGCCCGAACGAGGCAAGAGAATTTGCAGCGTCGGCACGGGAGAGCGGATTTTCTTGTATCATCGCGCTCGCGGGCATGGCCGCGCACTTGGCCGGCGCGATGGCCGCGAATACGACGCTTCCCGTCATCGGCGTGCCGTGCAGCGGCGCGAAGCTCGACGGCATGGACGCGCTGCTCTCGACCGTCCAGATGCCGAGCGGCATCCCCGTTGCCACCGTCGCTATCGACGGGGCGAAAAACGCCGCCATCCTTGCCGTCCAGATCATGGCTGTGAGCGACGAGGGCCTTGCCCACAAGCTCCAGGCCGCACGTGACGAGGGCACCGCCGCTGTCTTGAAGGCGGACGAAGAGCTTCGCGAGCGCTACAAAAACTGAGAAACCATCCATCCATATCAATCAACAAAAATATAAAATAAAAGGAGAACAGTCATCATGGAAAAGAAAGAACAGCTCTACGAAGGCAAGGCCAAGAAGGTTTACGCCACCGAAGATCCCAACCTCGTCATCGTTTCCTACAAGGACGACGCCACCGCCTTTGACGGCGCAAAGAAGGGTACCATCGTCGGCAAGGGCGTCATCAACAACCAGATGACCAACCGTCTGATGGCTAAGATGGAAAAGGCCGGCATCCCGACCCACTTTGTTGAAGAGCTCAGCGAGCGCGACACGCTCGTCAAGAAGGTCTCCATCGTCCCGCTGGAGGTCATCATCCGCAACATCTCCGCCGGTCATTTTGCCTCCCGCTACGGCGTGGAGGAGGGTATCGTCTTCTCCGAGCCCACGATCGAGTTCTCCTACAAGAACGACGATCTGCATGACCCCCTGATGAACGCCTATCACGCCGTTGCCCTCAAGCTCGCGACCTGGGAGGAAATCGAGCTCATCAAGAAGTATGCCTTCGCCGTCAACGACACGCTCAAGGCATTTTGGAGCGAGTGCGGCGTCACGCTCGTCGACTTTAAGCTCGAGTTCGGCAAGACCGTCGACGGCCAGATCGTTCTCGCCGACGAGATCAGCCCCGACACCTGCCGCCTGTGGGACAGCAAGACGAACGAAAAGCTCGACAAGGACCGCTTCCGCCGCGACCTCGGCGGCGTGGAAGACGCCTACGCCGAAGTCATGAAGCGCCTGATGGCTCACGACGCACAGTAAGATCAAATATGACAGAGAATCACAACATCATCCCGGCGCGCCACATTCACGAAGAATGCGGCGTGTTCGGCATCTTTACGCCTCAGGAGGCGGACGTCGCGTCCTATGCCTACTACGCGCTCTACTCCCTCCAGCACCGCGGACAGGAAAGCGCGGGTATCGTCGTCAACGACGACGGCCTGTTCCGCTCGCTGCGCGACACCGGCCTTGTGAGCGAGGTCTTCCCGCCCGAGCAGCTCAAATCGCTCGGCAAGGGTACCATCGCCGTCGGCCATGTGCGCTACGGCACGACCGGCAGCGACAACAAGCGCAACGTCCAGCCCATTTTAGTGAACCACTTCAAGGGCCGTATGGCGCTCGCGCACAACGGCAACCTGACGAACTCCCGCGAGCTGAGGCAGGAGCTTGAAAGTCGCGGCTCCATCTTCCAGACCACGACCGACAGCGAGGTCATCGCCTATATCATCGTGCAGGAGAGACTCAACCGCGGCTCCATCGAAGAGGCTGTCTCCGCTGCGATGGACCGCATCGAGGGCGCGTATTCCCTCGTCCTCTCCTCGCCGACGAAGCTCATTGCCGCGCGCGACCCCCACGGCTTCCGTCCCCTCTGCATGGGGCATCTGAAGGACGGCTCTGTTGTCTTCGCGTCTGAATCCTGCGCGCTCGACGCCATCGGCGCCGAGTTTGAGCGCGACATCCGCCCCGGCGAGATCGTTGTCGTCGACACGGCCGGCGTTCGCTCCGACACGAGCCACTGCGGCAAAGCGCCGAAGAAGCTTTGCGTCTTCGAGTTCATCTACTTCGCCCGCCCTGACTCCGTCATCGACGGCAGCAGCGTCCACGTCGCACGCCAGCGCGCAGGCGCGTTCCTCGCGCTCGAGCATCCCGTGCAGGCGGATGTCGTCATCGGCGTGCCGGATTCCGGCCTTGATGCAGCCCTCGGTTACGCGCGCCAGAGCGGCATCCCCTACGGCATCGGCTTTATCAAAAATAAGTACATCGGCCGCACGTTCATCTCGCCCACGCAGACGATGCGCGAAAACGAGGTCAACATCAAGCTCAACCCCATCCGCTCCGTGGTCGAGGGCAAGCGCGTCGTGCTGATCGACGACTCCATCGTCCGCGGTACGACCTGCCGCCGCACGATCGACCTATTGTGGAAGGCGGGCGCGAAGGAGATCCACATGCGCGTCAGCGCGCCGCCGTTTGTCTCCGAGTGCTACTACGGCACGGACATCGACGACAAGAACAACCTCATCGCCACGCACCACACGGTCGATGAGATCGCGAAGATCATCGGCGTCAACTCGCTCGGCTACTTAAGCCTTGAGGACGTCGTCAAGCTCGCCGACAACACCGAAAACGGCTTCTGCACGGCCTGCTTCGGCGGCGGCTATCCCACCTCTATCCCGAAAGACGGCGGCAAGGACCGCTTTGAGTGCAAAATCAGTGAAGGGGAGAAGAAAAAGAATGCGTAGTTTTTCCGAGAGCTACCGTGACGCCGGCGTGAATATCGAGGCCGGCTACGAGGGCGTCAAGCTGATGAAAAAGCACGTCCAGCGCACCATGATCCCGGGCGTTGTGTCCGATATCGGCGGCTTTGGCGGCCTGTTTGCGCCTGATCTTACCGGTATGAGCGAGCCCGTGCTCGTCTCGGGCACGGACGGCGTGGGCACGAAGCAGCGCATCGCGCAGCTGATGAACAAGCACGACTCCGTCGGCATCGACTGCGTTGCCATGTGCGTCAACGATATCATCTGCTGCGGCGCAAAGCCCATCTTCTTCCTCGACTACATCGCCATCGGCAAGAACGAGCCGGAGAAGGTCGCGACGCTCGTTTCCGGCGTGGCCGAGGGCTGCGTGCAGTCCGGCTGCGCGCTCATCGGCGGCGAGACCGCCGAACACCCCGGCACCATGTCTGCCGACGACTACGACCTTGCGGGCTTCGCCGTCGGCATTGTTGACCGCGCGAAGATCATCGACCACGACCGCATGCGTCCGGGCGACGTTGTGATCGCGCTCACCTCGAGCGGTATCCACTCCAACGGCTATTCCCTCGTGCGCAAGGTCTTCAACGTTGAGCACGCGGATCTCGGCGTATATGTCGACGAGCTCGGCTGCACGCTGGGCGAAGAACTGCTGCGCCCGACGAAGATCTACGTGAAGCCCGTTCTCGCCGCGATGGACGTGGCCGACGTCCACGGCGTTAGCCACATCACAGGCGGCGGCTTCTATGAAAATATCCCCCGCTGCATCCCCGACGGCCTGTGCGCGAAGATCGACAAGTCCTCTCTCCGCACGCCGCCGATCTTCTCAATGCTCCAGCGCATGGGCAGCATCCCCGAGCACGACATGTTCAACACCTACAACATGGGCGTCGGCATGACGATGATCGTCGCCAAAGATGACGCCGACAAGGCGCTTGCCGCCCTCAAGGAAAACGGCCAGGACGCCTACGTGATCGGCGAGGTCGTGAGCGGGGAAGAGAAGGTCGCACTATGCTGAAAAGCGCGCGCATCGCGGTGTTCGTCTCGGGCGGCGGCACGAATTTACAAGCCTTGCTCGACGCGCAGAGAGACGGCAAAATTCCACACGGCGAGATCGCGCTCGTCATTTCCTCTCAGGCATGCGCCTACGCGCTCGAACGCGCGGAAAAGGCGAACGTCCCTGCACACACCGTGCCGTCGAGCCTCATCCAGCACGACTTTGAGGCGGCGATCGAGCTTCTGCTCGAGCAGTACAAGATCGACGTCATCGTCCTCGCGGGCTTTTTGAGCATCCTGAGCGAGAACTTCACGAAAAAGTGGCCGCGCCGCATTCTGAATATCCATCCGTCGCTGATCCCGTCGTTCTGCGGCAGGGGCATGTACGGCTTAAAGGTGCACGAGGCTGCGCTCGCGCGCGGCGTGAAGGTCACGGGCGCGACGGTGCATTTCGTCAACGAGATCCCCGACGGCGGCGAGATCATCCTGCAAAAAGCGGTCGAGATCGAAGAGGGCGACACGCCCGAGACCTTACAGCGCCGCGTGATGGAGCAGGCCGAATGGAAGCTCCTGCCGCGCGCGACGGAGCTTGTCTGCCGCGTCATCACAGAAGAGGAGAACTGAAATGGTCGACTTTTTGCACTTTCTGAAAAATACGTCTTATCCCGGCCGTGGCATTTTGGTCGGCAAGGACCGCGTCTATTATTTCATCATGGGCCGCAGCGAAAACAGCCGCAACCGCGTCTTCGTCAAGACCGACGACGGCATCCGCACCGAGGCCTTTGACCCCGCCAAGCTCGCCGACCCGAGCCTCATCATCTATCACCCCGTCCGCACGATGGGCAGCGACCTCGTTGTGACGAACGGCGACCAGACCGACACGATCTGCGAGCACGGCGACTTCCGCCGCGGCCTGATGACGCGCGAGTACGAGCCCGACGAGCCGAACTGGACGCCGCGTATTTCCGCCATCGTGCATGAGGACGGCTCGTTCGAGATGTCCATCCTCAAGCATAACAACGGCCGATGCCTGCGCGAGTTCTTCTGCTACGAGGGCTGCGACGCGGACAAGGCCTACTTCATCAGCACCTATCAGGGCGACGGCATGCCGCTGCCGACATTTGCGGGCGAGCCGATGGAGGTGAGCGTCCCCAGCCCCGAAGAGGTCTGGGACGCGCTCAACGAGGACAACAAGGTGTCCCTTTACGCAAACATGAACGGCGAAGTCAAGCTGTTCAACAAGAATTTAGGCGATTGAGGAGAACGATATGAACGAGCTCGAACTCAAATACGGCTGCAACCCCAACCAGAAGCCTGCGCGCGTCTTTATGAAAGACGGCGGCGACCTGCCGTTCACCGTGCTGAACGGCAAGCCAGGCTACATCAATCTGCTCGATGCCTTCAACTCCTTCCAGCTCGTGCGCGAGCTTAAGGAGGCCACGGGCCTGCCCGCCGCGGCGAGCTTCAAGCACGTCTCTCCCGCGGGAGCGGCGCTCGGCCTGCCGCTCGACGAGGTGGACAAGCAGATTTACTTTGTTGAGCCTGACGCGGCCCTTTCGCCCATCGCCTGCGCCTACATCCGCGCCCGCGGCGCGGACCGCCTCTGCTCCTATGGTGACTGGGCGGCGCTCTCCGACGAGTGCGACGCCGCGACGGCGGAATATCTGAAAGGCGAGGTCTCCGACGGCATCATCGCCCCCTCGTTCAGCGAGGAGGCGCTTGTCATCCTAAAGACGAAAAAGGGCGGCAAGTACAACATCGTGCAGATGGACCCCGCCTACATTCCCGCCCCGCAGGAGCAGAAGGACGTCTTCGGCGTCACGTTCGAGCAGGGCCGCAACAACTGCAAGATCGACGAGTCGCTGCTTGTGAACATCGTCACCGAAAATAAGAATCTTCCCGATGACGCGAAGCGCGACATGATCGTTTCGCTCATTACGCTCAAATACACGCAGTCGAACTCCGTCTGCTACGCCAAGGACGGCCAGACCATCGGCGTCGGCGCCGGCCAGCAGAGCCGCATCCACTGTACGCGCCTTGCCGGCAGCAAGGCGGACAACTGGTATCTCCGCCGCCACCCGAAGGTGCTTGCGCTGCCGTTTGTGGACGGTATCCGCCGCCCTGACCGCGACAACGCCATCGATGTTTATATTTCCGATGAGTGTGACGACGTTTTGGCCGACGGTGCATGGCAGCGCGTTTTTAAGGAGCGCCCCGAGCCGCTGACGGTGCAGGAGCGCAAGGACTGGGTCGCCCGCCAGAGCGGCGTGACCGTCGGCTCCGACGCGTTCTTCCCGTTCGGCGACAATGTTGAGCGCGCGAGAAAGAGCGGCGTCGCCTACATCGCAGAACCCGGCGGCTCGATCCGCGACGACAACGTCATCGAGACCGCGAATAAATACGGCATCACCATGGCCTTTACCGGACAGAGATTGTTCCATCACTAAAAGGAGGAACGAAACGAATGAAACTCATGGTCATCGGCGGCGGAGGCCGCGAACACGCCATTATCAAGAAGTTAAAAGAAAATCCCGCAGTTGAGGAAATTTACTGCCTGCCCGGTAACGGTGGCATCGCCGCCGACGCGGTCTGCGTGCCGGAGATCGGCGCAAAGGACATCCCCGCGCAGGTCGAATTTGCGAAAGCGCACCGGATCGACTACGCTGTCGTCGCGCCGGACGATCCACTGGCCCTCGGCGCGGTGGACGCGCTGACCGAGGCGGGCATCCCGTGCTTCGGCCCCGACAAAAAGGCTGCCGTCATCGAGGCGAGCAAGGCATTTTCCAAGGATCTGATGAAAAAATACGGCATCCCCACGGCAAAGTATGAGCTCTTTACCGACGCGGACGCCGCCTGTGCCTATATTGACGCGCAGGGTGCGCCCATCGTCGTCAAGGCCGACGGTCTGGCGCTCGGCAAGGGTGTCGTCGTTGCGCAGACGGTGGAGGAAGCAAAAGCCGCCGTCCGCTCCATGATCGAGGACAAGGCCTTCGGCCAGAGCGGCGCGCGCGTCGTCATCGAGGAGTTCATGGAGGGGCCCGAGGTCTCCGTTCTGAGCTTTACCGACGGCGAAACCGTTGTTCCCATGGTGTCTTCCATGGACCACAAGTGCGCGCTGGACGGCGACAAGGGCCCGAACACCGGCGGCATGGGCACGATCGCCCCAAATCCCTGCTACACGGAAAAGATCGCGGACGAGTGCAAGCAGACGATCTTCCTGCCCACGATCCGCGCGATGAAGGCCGAGGGCCGCCCCTTCAAGGGCTGCCTGTACTTCGGTCTGATGCTCACAAAGGACGGCCCGAAGGTCGTGGAGTACAACTGCCGCTTCGGCGATCCCGAGACGCAGGTCGTGCTGCCGCTTCTCAAATCCGATCTGCTCACGGTCATGCAGGCCACGACGAGCGGCACGCTCAAGGATGCCGCCGTCGAGTTTTCGGGCGATTCCGCCTGCTGCGTCGTCCTCGCCTCGAACGGGTACCCCAAGAAGTACGAGAGCGGCTTCCCCATCACGATGAGCGAAGAGGCCGCTGCGCACACCTACGTCGCGGGCGCGAAGAAAGACGGAGACAGGCTCCTGACCGCGGGCGGCCGCGTGCTCGGCGTTACCGCCGTCGCCCCCACGCTCGAGGAGGCCGTGAAGGAGGCCTACCGTTTATCGTCCGAGGTCGATTTTGCCAACAAATACTGCCGCAGCGACATTGGCCGCCGAGCCCTCGCCGCGCAAAAGGAGAGAGAGTAAATGGTCTATCGCGTCTGTGTTGAAAAAAAGCCCGGCCTTGCGCCCGAGTGCGCGAGCCTTCTTTCCGACTGCCGCTCGTTTCTGGACCTCAAGAGTCTTGAAAATGTGCGCATTTGGAACCGCTACGACGTCGAGGGCATCGACGAGACTCTGTTTGCCTATGCAACAAACACCGTTTTCTCCGAGCCGCAGCTCGACCTGACGAGCGGGGAGATCGACGCGAGCGGCGCTGCCGCCGTCTTTGCCGTCGAGCCGCTGCCCGGCCAGTTCGACCAGCGCGCGGACAGCGCGGCGCAGTGCATCCAGCTCCTCAGCCAGGGCGAGCGCCCGCGCATCCGCACGGCGAAGGTCTATGCGCTCTACGGCACGCTTTCCGATGCCGACGTTGGGGCCGTTAAGCGCTATGTCATCAACCCCGTCGAGAGCCGCGAGGCCACGCTTGCAAAGCCCGAAACGCTCGAAGAGAACCTCTCCGAGCCCAAGCCTGTTGCGTCGGTTGGCGGCTTTATCGCGATGGATGAATCGGCGCTCTCGGCGCTTCTTTTGTCCATGGGCCTTGCGATGGACTTAGATGACCTCAAGACCTTGCAGGCCTATTTCCGCGACGAAGAGCACCGCGACCCCACCGTGACCGAGGTGCGCGTCGTCGACACCTACTGGTCCGATCACTGCCGCCACACGACGTTCTCTACGCATTTGGACGAGGTCAGCATCGAGAATCCCGCCGTCAAGGATGCGTATGGCCGCTACCTCGCCGCGCGCGAGGAGGTCTACGGCCTCGAGAAGGCCGCCAAGCGCCCCCAGACGCTCATGGACATCGCGACCATCGGCACCAAGACGCTCAAGAAACGCGGCCTTCTCCCCGAGCTCGACGAGAGCGAGGAGATCAACGCCTGCTCTATCCACGTTCCCGCCAAGGTGAACGGCGAGGAGCAGGACTGGCTGCTGATGTTCAAAAACGAGACTCACAACCACCCCACCGAAATTGAACCCTTCGGCGGCGCGGCCACCTGCATCGGAGGCTGCATCCGCGACCCGCTCTCCGGCCGCGCCTATGTCCATCAGGCGATGCGCGTCACCGGCGGCGGCGACCCGCGAAAGACGCTCGCAGAGACGCTTCCCGGAAAGCTCCCCCAGCGCAAGCTGACGCAGACCGCGGCGGCGGGCTATTCGTCTTACGGCAACCAGATCGGCCTTGCCACGGGCCATGTCGCCGAGCTCTACCACGAGGGCTACATTGCCAAACGCCTTGAGTGCGGCGCGGTCGTCGCCGCAGCGCCCGCCAAGAACGTTGTGCGCGAGCGTCCCGCTCCGGGTGACGTTGTGATCCTGCTCGGTGGCCGCACGGGCCGTGACGGCATCGGCGGCGCGACCGGTTCTTCGAAGAGCCACGACTTAAAGTCGCTTACCACCATGGCAAGCGAAGTGCAGAAGGGCAACGCGCCCGAAGAGCGCAAGATCCAGCGCTTGTTCCGGAACGGCGAGGTCACCCGCCTCATCAAGCGCTGCAACGACTTCGGCGCGGGCGGTGTGTCTGTCGCCATCGGCGAGCTGGCCGACGGCCTCGAGATCGAGCTCGACGCCGTGCGCAAGAAGTATGAGGGCCTCGACGGTACCGAGCTTGCGATCTCCGAATCGCAGGAGCGCATGGCCGTCGTCGTCGCGCCGGAGGATGAGGCGAAGTTCATCGCCGCCGCGCAGGCCGAAAACCTGGAGGCCTACCGTGTGGCCGTCGTGACTGAGAGCCCCCGCATGGTCATGCACTGGCGCGGCCAGACGGTCGCCGACCTTTCGCGCGCCTTCCTCAACACGAACGGCGCAGTCAAGCACGCAAGCATTCGCGTGGAAGCGGGAAAGAAGCAGGCGGAGTCCGCTTGCGCGCCGTGCACGCTGCGCGATATGGCGGGCAGCCTCAAGAGCGCGTCCCGCCGCGGTCTCACCGAGCGCTTCGACTCCACCGTCGGTGCGTTCTCGCTGCTCATGCCCTTTGGCGGCAAGACGCAGCGCAGTCCCTCGCAGGCGATGGCGGCGCTGCTGCCGGTGCTGCCGGGTAGCAAGACCGAGCAGGGCAGCGTCATGGCCTGGGGCTGCGACCCCGACGCCCTGAGCGCCGATCCGTACACGGGCGCGCACAGCGCAGTCTACACCTCGGTCGCGAAGATCGTCGCCGCGGGTGCCGATTATCACAAGGCATATCTCACCTTACAGGAATTTTTTGAAAAGCTCCGCAATGAGCCCGTGCGCTGGGGCAAGCCTTTTGCCGCGCTCCTCGGTGCGCTGGACGCGCAGCTTGAGCTCGGCGCCGCCGCCATCGGCGGTAAGGACTCGATGTCCGGCACGTTCTTAGACCACGACGTCCCGCCAACGCTTATCTCCTTCGCCATTGCACCGGTGTGCGCGGGCGAGCTTGTGACGACGGACTTCAAGTCCGCCGGTCACGGCGTTTATCTCTTCTACGGCGGCACGGCGGAGCAGAAGACCGCCGCGTGGGAGCGCTTCACCGCGCTCGCTCGCGCGGGCAAGGCCGCGAGTGCATGGGCCGTCGAAAACGGCCTTGCCGAAGCGGTGATGAAGATGTCGCTCGGCAACGAGGTCGGCTTTGCCGCGGCCTCGACCGCTCTCGACTGGTACCGGCCCATGCCCGGCGCGATTGTCGCCGAGCTCACCGAGGAAATTCCCGACGCCGTCTGCATCGGCATCACGACGGCGGAGAAGACGATCACCATCGGCAGCGACGAGGCGAGCATTTCTGAGCTGCTGGCCCTGAACGATTCTGTGCTCGAATCGGTCTACCCGACGAAGACGCAGGATGCCGGCACGGTCGAGAGCTTTACCTATGAAACGGAAAAGCGCGTTGCGCCCGCCGTCAAGACCTCGCGTCCGAAGGCGCTGATCCCTGTCTTCCCCGGCACGAACTGCGAGTACGACACCCAGCGCGCCCTGCTCGAAGCAGGCGCGGACGCCGAGCAGTTCATCATCCGCAACTTAACGAGCGCCGACGTTGCTGACAGCGTCGAGCGCTTTGCCAAGGCCGTCAAGGATAGCCAGATCATCGTCATCCCCGGCGGCTTCTCCGGCGGCGACGAGCCCGACGGCAGTGCCAAGCTCATCACGGCGTTCTTCCGCAACGCCGCGGTCAAGGAGCAGGTCACGGACCTCCTCGAAAAGCGCGACGGTCTGATGCTCGGCGTGTGCAACGGCTTCCAGGCGCTCATCAAGCTCGGTCTCGTTCCCTATGGCAAGATCATGGACACCGACGCTGATTTTCCGACGCTGACCTACAACGTCATCGGCCGCCACCAGTCCCGTCTGGTCCGCACGCGCGTGTGCTCCAACAAGTCCCCCTGGCTTGCGGGTACGAAGGTCGGCGACATTTACACCGTGCCCATTTCGCACGGCGAGGGCCGCTTCCTCGCATCCGAAGAGCTTGTGAAGAAGCTCGCCGAAAACGGCCAGATCGCCACGCAGTACGTAGACCTTGACGGGTATGCTACAATGGATGCAGCATTCAACCCCAACGGCTCGATCTGTGCCATCGAGGGCATCACCTCGCCCGATGGCCGTGTATTCGGCAAGATGGGGCACACCGAGCGCATCGGCAAGGAGCTTTACCGCAACGTTCCCGGACAGTATGAGATGGAGCTGTTCACCTCTGCCGTGCGCTATTTCAAGTAATTTAAGAAGAGAGGAGCAGACCCAATGGCTTATTATTATCCCGAACCGTCTCACACGTTCAGCGAATATCTGCTCGTCCCCGGTTACACGTCCGAGGACTGCATTCCTGACAACGTCTCGCTCAAAACGCCCCTCGTGCGCTACCGCAAGGGGCAGGAGGAGTGCCCCATCAGCCTGAATATCCCGATGGTCTCGGCCATCATGCAGTCGGTGTCGAACGACACGCTGGCCATCGCGCTGGCCAAAGAGGGCGGCCTTTCGTTCATCTTCGGCTCCCAGTCCATCGAGAGCGAGGCCGAGATGGTGCGCCGCGTGAAAAGCAATAAGGCGGGCTTTGTGCCGTCAGCCTCGAACCTGACAAGCGAGCACACGCTGGCCGACGTGCTGGCCCTCAAGGAGAAAAACGGCTTCTCGACCGTCGCCATCACCGAGGACGCAACGCCCAACGGCAAGCTCCTCGGCATCGTGACGAGCCGCGACTACCGCGTGAGCCGCATGAGCACTGATTTGAAGGTGCGCGAGTTCATGACTCCGCGCGAAAAGCTCGTCACCGCTCCTGCGTCGACCACGCTCAAGGAGGCTAACGACATCATCTGGGAGCACAAGCTCAACGCGCTGCCCATCGTGGATGAAAACGACCACCTGCTCTACTTCGTCTTCCGCAAGGACTACGCCGAGCACAAGGAGCACCCCCTTGCGCTTCAGGACGACAAGAAGCGCTACCTCGTCGGCGCGGGCATCAACTCCCGCGACTACGCCGAGCGCATCCCCGCGCTTGTGGAGGCTGGCGCGGATGTGCTGTGCATCGACTCGTCCGAGGGATACTCCGTCTGGCAGAAGAAGGTCATCGACTACGTGCGCGCGAACTATGGCAATACCATCAAGATCGGCGCGGGCAACGTCGTCGACCGCGACGGCTTCCGCTTTCTCGCCGAGAGCGGCGCGGACTTTGTCAAAGTCGGCATCGGCGGAGGCTCCATCTGCATCACGCGCGAAACGAAGGGTATCGGCCGCGGCCAGGCCACCGCGCTCATTGAGGTGAGCGCCGCGCGCGACGAATACTTCCGCGAGACCGGCGTGTATGTCCCCATCTGCTCCGACGGCGGCATCGTGCACGACTATCACATGACGCTTGCGCTCGCCATGGGCGCGGACTTCCTGATGCTGGGCCGCTACTTCGCTCGCTTCGACGAATCGCCGACGAACAAGCTGCTCGTCAACGGCGTGTACGTCAAGGAATACTGGGGCGAAGGCTCGAACCGCGCGCGCAACTGGCAGCGTTACGACCTCGGCGGCAAGACGGGCCTTGCGTTTGAAGAGGGCGTGGATTCCTACGTCACCTACGCGGGCTCCCTGCAGGATAACGTCGCAAGAAGCCTTTACAAGGTCAAGTCGACCATGTGCAACTGCGGCGTGACGACGATCCCTGACCTGCAGAAGAACGCGAAGCTCACGCTCGTCTCCGCCACCAGCATCGTCGAGGGCGGCTATCACGACGTCACCCTCCGCGCCACGAACGCCAGCAACAACTAAACAGCGCAAAGAACAATAAAAAGCGGTTCCCAAACGGGAACCGCTTTTTTGAGCACTGAGATCAAAATACCATCGTCAGGAAGCTGTAGAGCAGCTTGCAGCCGTAGAAAACGATGATCACGCCGCAGACCTTATTGATGACAACGAGCGTTTTGGGCGTGAAATTGTCGCTGAAAAGCGAGATGAGCAGCGTCAGCCCCGTGAACCACAGGCAGCACGCGAGCGCCACGCCGCTGATAAACGACGTGCTCTGCGCCGCGGGCAGCGTCACGTAGAACGCGCCGAGCATCATCGTTCCGTCGATGAGTGCCTGCGGGTTGAACCATGTGACCACACAGGCGGACGAGATGGTCTTGGGGATCGAGTCCGCGGTCCGGCTGCGGTCGATCTCCTCCGCCTTGGCGCGCAGGAGGCCGACGCCGATATACAGCACGATCAGGCTGCCGAGCAGCAGGATGACCATTTGCAGCCATTCATAGCGCTGCATGACCGCGCCCACGCCGAAAAAGCACGCGAGCGCGAGCGTCACGTCGAAAAAGATGACTATGAGCGCCGTCAAAAGTGCGCACTTTCGCGTGTGCGTCAGCGCCGAGTTGATGACGAATAAATTTTGCAGCCCGATGGGCGCGACGTATGCAAGCCCCATCGTAAGGCCCTGTAAAAAGTATTTCGCTGCCGCCGCGTCCTCACTTTTTGAACGTCACGCACGCCTGCGAGGCGGTTTTGCCGTCCGGCTTGACGATGCCGATGCGGCACGTGCCGTCATCGAGTGACTTCTTGTAGACCGTCAGCGCCTCATCCTCGAAGCACGGCGTTGAGTAGTGTAGCTCGACCGATTGAATATTACCGCTCGCGAGCTCCTTTGCCGAAAAGCAGTCGAGCAGCAGGCGCACATAGGCCACGTTGTTCATGTGGTGGCCGAGGTCGATGTCCGTCGACCGCACGGCGTAGTGCGAGAAGAGGTCGGCGTCCTCAAACTTTTCATGGAAGCGCTGCAATTTTTCGGGGATGGCCGTCTCGGCGGGGAAGGGGTAGTCCTTCGGAAAGCCCGAGTCGCCAAAGCGGATGATCTTCTGCTCCGGTCCTAAGATGGCCCACTCGGTCTTGCCGCGGGCAATGACCGCCTCACCGCGCGAGAGTGTGTAACTGCGGTACGTGCGTACGTCGCGCTCGCTGCACGCCTCCGCCCACGTGCGCACCGTGAGTTCGTCCATCAGGTACGCGCGCTCAAAGAGATCGACGCGCGTGTGGACCGTGAGCCAGAATTCACCCTTTTTCGCCATCGCGCTGCTGCCGACGCCCAGCACCTCCGCGTGCTGCGCTGCGATGCCCTGAAAAATCGTAAACGCCGCCAACGGCGACAGCGCGCCCGACGCGTCACAGTAGTCGGGCGTGACGGTAAGACGTTTTTCAAAAATGCTCTCCATGCAGTTCTCCTTTGAATTTGTCGTTTTCTTAACGATAAGTATAGCATGGAATTGGTATTGCCTCAAGCGGGCAAAATGACCCATGCGTTAAAAAAGCTCCACATTGGGGAGCGTTGTTTCCGCACAGGTGCGGAGGGGAAGGCAGCGCCGTCGGCGCTGCACGAATCAAAGGGGATATTCTCTTTCGCGAAAGAGAATATCCCCTTTGGAACCCCAGGAGAAAGGCTTTTGATTGGCAGTCTCTGGCTTGAATGACTTTTATGCCTCTGGAATGGGAGTGCCTGCCAAGTGATGAATCTAAACGATTTGTCTTACTTCTATCTCCGCTGCCGCTTTGCCTGCGATTCGGCAGTCTTCAGCAATTTCCGCCTACTTTGGATTGTTTAGCATTGCTGGCGCTCGCCGCAGTACGCACTATCGAAATAGCATGCGTTGTCCGTGGCAGGTGATTAGGCTGCACCAAAACAAGATCAGCAGAGCGGCAGCGGATAATGGAAGCACACCAAATCGTATAGCAGAACTAAACGCGGCAGCGCCGCGCGCAGGTAGTGCAATCGGCAAGCGCCGCAACTCTTCAAGCTGCTCGCCTGCAATGGAAAACCTTTCTCTCGGGGGATCAAAAGGGGGATACTCTCTTTTGTGAAAGAGAGTATCCCCCTTACCCGCGCCCCCACACGGTGTGGGGAATAGGGTGGCAGCACTTCGTGCTGCAATTTTATTCCGATAAAAGAATTCTATCGTTATCAAGCTCATGTCCGGCACCTGCTTTGAACCGTGCGATGAGATCGTCGACTCCCATCCCCGCGCGTTCACTGCCCGCGACGTCGAGCACGATGTGCCCGTCCGCCATCATCAGTGTGCGGTTGCCGAGCTCAAGTGCCTGATGCATGTTGTGCGTGACCATCAGGCAGGTGATGTGACTTTCCGCCACGACGCGGCGGGTGAGGTCGAGCACCTTTTCCGCCGTTGCGGGGTCGAGCGCCGCGGTGTGCTCGTCAAGAAGTAAGAGCTGCGGCGGCACCATCGTCGCCATCAGCAGCGTGAGCGCCTGACGCTGGCCGCCGGAGAGCAGGCCCACGGGGTTTTTCATGCGGTCCTCAAGGCCCATGCCGAGCTGCTTGAGCTGCTCGGCGAAGAACTCCTTGTCCTTCTTGCTGATGCGGCTGAACGGATTGCCGTGCGCCGCGCGCAGGTACGCGAGCGCAAGGTTTTCTTCGATCGTCATGCTCGGCGCGGTGCCGCGCAGCGGGTCCTGAAAGAGCCGCCCGATGCGGCGGGAGCGCTCGTGCTCGGGCATGAAGGTGATGTCCTTGCCCGCGAGCGAAATGCTGCCCTCGTCGGCATAAAAGCTGCCCGCGATGGCGTTGAAGAGCGTCGACTTGCCCGCTCCGTTCGAGCCGACGATGGTGACGAAATCGCCCTCGTCCAAATGCAGGGAAAGGGAAGAAAGCGCCTTTTTTTCATTCACCGTGCCGGGGTTGAAGGTCTTGGAGAGATTTTGAATGTCCAGCATCTTACACGCCCTCCTTATTTCTGGCGGCCATTTTGCGCTTCTGGAATGTCGCCCACTTCTGGATGCTCGGCGCGGCGATGGCCAGCGCCACAATGATGGCCGTCAGGAGCTTCAGGCACTCGACGGGCACGATCTTCGTGTAGAATACGATGGCGTAGATGAAGCGGTAAACGATCGAGCCGAGAATCGCGGCGATGACGCCCTTTTTGACGCTTCTGCGCCCGAGCAGCGTCTCGCCGATGATGAGGCAGGCGAGGCCGATGACGACGATGCCCGTGCCGGAGTTGATGTCCACAGTCTTCTGATACTGGCCGACGATCGCGCCGGAGAGCGCCGTGAGCATGTTGGCAAGGCACAGGCCGACCGTGATCGTGAACGACGGATTCAGGGACGAGGCGCGCACCATGTCGGGGTTATCGCCCGTGGCGCGGATGGAAAGACCCATGCGCGTGCCGAGAAACAGCACCAGCAGAAGACCGGCCAGAAGCGTGACAAACGCTGCGAGCAGCAGCTCGTACCACTCGCCGCCGATGCCGGTCTCGCGCAGCATCGTGAAGATCGTCTTGCCGCCGAGCAGGCTCTGGTTGGATTTCCAGCCCATGGCCATCAGGTTCACGGTGTAAAGGCCGGTGTTCGTGACGATACCGGCGAGGATCGACGGCACGCCGAGCTTCGTCTGCAAAAACGCGGTGACAAAGCCCGCGCACGCGCCCGCGAGCATCGCGACGAAGATGGCGAGGACAGGGTGTCCCGCGGCCGTCACGGTGACGGACACGGCCGCGCCGAGGACGAAGCAGCCGTCGGTCGTCAGATCGGCGATGTCGAGGATGCGGTAGCTTAAAAACAGCGCCATCGCGACCAGCGCGTAGAGGAAGCCCAGCTCAAGGGCGGTCTGCGTGATGATGAGCATGGGAAAATTCTCCTTTCAGGCCAATTTCCCCCGACGGAAGGTCGGGGGAAAGGCAGTTCATTTGCGGGGAAACGGTTTTCTTAGTCCTTGGTGGTCGTGACCTCGACAACGGTGCCCATGCTGTCGAAGCAGGAGTAGTCAAGGCTCATCGCGGCGGCGGTGTCGGTGTTGACGGTGATGATGCCGCCGTCCATCAGGTAGTAGTCCTCCATGGCGTCCATGCCGTCGGTGATGGCGGAGTAGGCGAGGTCGGCGGTCTTGGCGCCGAGGTCGGTGTAGTTCACGCCGCAGGTGGCGTAAGCGCCGTTGCGGACGAAGGAGTCAGCGCCGGTGTAGTGGGGGATGCCGGCCTTGGCGAGGTCCTCATAGATGGCGAGCTCGGCGGCCATGATGACGTTGTCAGTCGGGGTGAAAACGGCGTCCACACCGTCGGCGATCAGCGCGGAAGCGGCAGCGACGACTTCGTCGTTCGTGTTCGCGGTCTGCTCAACGTACTCGATGCCCTTGGCGTCGAGGTAGGCCTTCGCGTCGGCGATGGGCTTGGTGGAGTTGGGCTCAGAGAGGGAGTAGAGCAGGCCGACCTTGGCGACGTCCGGGTTCTGGGCGAACATCATGTCCATGATGAAGCTGGTGTTCAGCGCGTCGCTCGTGCCGGTCACATAGTCGATGCCCGTCAGGCTCGCGGCCTCGGGATCGGAGACGGCGGCATAAACAACGGGGGTCTTGGTGTCCTCAGCGGAGAGGGCAGAGATCTGCGCGGCGGTCGTCGCGATGGGGATGATGGCGTCGACCTGATCGGCGATCGCCTGATCGGACAGCTGTTTTAAGATGGTCTGATCGTTCTGGCCGGAGGTGATGTCGTACTCGATGGTCACATTATTGTCGGCTGCGATCTTGTCGAGCTCGGCGGCCACAGCGTTCGCGATCTCGTCGAGAGAGGCGTGGTCGAGCTGCTTGATGATGGCGACCTTGTAGGTCTTGCCGCTTTCGTCGCCGCCCTGCTGGGCGTCGTTGCTGCTGTCGTCGCTCTTGCTGCCGCACGCGGCCAGAGACAGGGTCATCGCACCGGCGAGGGCCAGGGTCAGAAGCTTTTTCACCATGTTGTTTTTCATTTTTGTTTTCCTCCAAATTTATTTGATTTCGGGTGGCAGATGAGGTCCTGGTTTGCCGGAACAGGAGGAATATAAAGAAAAAAGACCTTCATCCCATACACATGGGACAAAAGTCATCAAACTTCTGCGATACCACCCAAATTGACGTTTTGTAAAACGCCCGCTCGCTTACGCGCACCATCATACGCGCCCCGATGGATAACGGGTGGGATACCCGTCGGTCCCTACTTGACTTCCGCCGTTCGGTCCGCCCTCTGAAGTCCATTCACCGACCGTCCGCCGCCCCGATCACACCACCCGGGACTCTCTTTGTGCTTATCTGCATCGGCTACTTCTCTCCGTCATAGGTTTGAAGCTCTTCACTTGTTGGTTGCATTATAGCACGCGGGGCCCACTTGTCAAGTGGGTTTTTCAAAAAAAGTTGCACTTTTTTGATTTGCCCAACGGATGAGGGAGTTTCCCGCGCACGGCGCGGGAGGGAGAGGCAGCGCCGATGGCGCTGCACGGATAAGGGGGCCCCAAGAGAACGCAAGGGGCTCTGCCCCTTGACCCCGTACATTGCGGGTTTGCAGCTTGAATGACTGCACACGCTGCGCAGTGTAGGTGCGGTGTACATGGCTTCGCCATGAATCCCTGCGAGTCGCGACCTGACAGCAACCGCGCCTTACTATCGTGAGGCGCGAGTGACGTTTTCTCGGCGGCAGACTGC
>ENA-OURZ01000154-OURZ01000154.1-human-gut-metagenome-genome-assembly--contig:-NODE-154-length-92047-cov-19.485129_pt1 | contig 92047 bp, 101 predicted proteins | sample MGYA00242073_ERZ509195 | MGnify/ENA primary metagenome ERZ509195 (study PRJEB26280, sample SAMEA2338837) | human gut metagenome | biome: human gut; feature: human-associated habitat; material: faeces... | reverse complement strand
CTCAGCCGAGTCAGCCGAGCCAGCCGAGCCAGCCGAGTCAGCCGAGCCAGCCGTCTCAGCCGAGTCAGCCGAGCCAGCCGAGCCAGCCGAGTCAGCCGAGCCAGCCGTCCCAGCCGGTCGAGCCTGAAATGAAGTTCGACGATGTGGCAGAGGGTGCCTGGTACTATGACGCCGTGATGTGGGCCGTCAAGAACGGTGTGACCGCCGGCATGACCCCGACGGTGTTTGCGCCGCTTGAAGCCTGCAACCGCGCGCAGATGGTCGAGTTCCTGTGGAACGCCGCCGGCAAGCAGACCGCGACCATCAAGTCCGTTCCGTTCACCGACGTTCCGGGCGCTGCCTGGTACGAGGATGCGCTCCTGTGGGCCTATGAGGCGGGCATCGTTGCCGGCACGACCAGCACTACTTTCAGCCCGGCTAAGGAATGCACCCGTGCCGAGATGGTCTGCTTCCTCGTGCGTCTGCTGTCGGACGGCGCAACGGACAATATGCCGTTTGTTGACGTTACGGCCAGCGCATGGTACTACAACGAAGTGCAGTGGGCATGGGCCAACGGTCTGACTGTCGGCACCAGCGCCACCACGTTCAGCCCGGACAAGGTCTGCAACCGTGCCGAGGCTGTTGAGTTCCTGTACAACGCGTTCGCGAAGCAAGGAGCTCACTGAAAATTACATGTTTTTCTATCAGGACTTCGGTTGCTAATAGACAAATCATAGACCCCAAAGCACAAAGAAGAGATGGGAAAACCTCATCTCTTCTTTTTTCATACATCGAGCTGACAAATTTAGAGAGGAAACTACAGAAAAGGAGCTGATGTGAGTCGTGAAAGCGACCCGATTCGCGAACAGAGCGTGGGCTTTTGTGTTGGCCGTCCTGATGACGCTGACGCTCATTGCCCCGCAGGCGCTGGCTGCGAATACCGTAGATCCCGTCGAGCCTGCCAGCGGTAAGATCCTTGTGAGTCAGACGGATTACACGCTGATCGACGGCGTGACGGAATCTAACATCTTCCTGAATACGAAGGAAGGCAATGCGCAGATCGCCGGTTTTATGACGACGATCGCACCGGGTGCGAAGGCGACATTCAAGGCCTCGTACAACGGTTACTATACAGAAGGCAGCACGCCCGCGTCCCGCAAGGACAAGGCGGCCAATCTGGCCTGGAGCATGGAAAAGACCACGATGCAGGCTGCTAACTATACTAAGGCCACCGGCGGCAACGTCATCATGGCCATGAACGGCGACTACTACAACATGCAGACGCTGCAGCCGCTCGGTTACCTCATCATGGAGGGCAACCTCATTCAGAAGAATAACGGTGTTGCCAACGAGCCGTATTTTGCGGTTTTGAAGGACGGCACCTATGCCATCCGTGACGCCGGGGCGGACTGCTCCGACGTTCTGGAAGCGATTTCCGGCCCGTTTTATCTGATCAAGGATGGACAGCCCTGCTACAACGGGAATCCGGACCTCATGCCGCGCAACTGCATCGGCATCAAGGCGGACGGCACGGTCGTGACCTTTTTGGCCGACGGCCGCCAGAGCCCGTACTCTGTCGGCATGACGATCGATGAGGAGATTTCGTTCCTGTATGCGCAGGGCGTGGTGAATGCGATCTTTCTCGACGGCGGCGGTTCCGCCACCTGCGCCACCAAGCGCGAGGGCACCACGGACCTCCAGGTCCGCAACCGCCCGTCCGACGGTGTGGAGCGCACGGTCGCCAGCGCGCTGCTGCTGGTCTCCACGGCGGAGAGTGACGGCGTGTTCGACCATGCCTCCCTTTCCCCGAACAACACGGTCTACACGCCCAACAGCCAGATCCAGTTCTCGGCCATCGGCGTGGATAAAAACGGCGGCGAGGCCGCGCTCCCGGAGAATGTGACCTGGACGGTCGCGGATGCCAAGAGCGGCACGATCGACGCCAACGGTCTGTTCACGCCCGCGAAGAACTATAAGGGTGATGTGACGGCGCGTCTGCTTGTGGACGGTACCGTCAAGGGCACGACGAGCGTGAAGATCGCGGACATCACGGACCTGTATTTCAGCAGCTCGTCCGTGTCGCTGGACTTTGGCGCGACATCCGATCTCGGCCTTGTTGCCAAATGTGACGGTGTGGACATCGCCTATAAGCCCGGTGACTTCAAATGGACGATCAAGTCCAAGACGGCTGGTGTGCCGGATAAGGACGTCGGCCACATGGACGGCAACACGTTCGTGGCCGGTACCGGCAGCGGCACGATGAACGCGACCGTCACGGTTACTTACGCAAACGATCGCTCCAAGTCGGCGGAGGTCGGTGTGGAGATCGGCAAGCTGCCGGTGACGCTCATGGACTTTGAGCCCATCAACGGCCAGCGCCAGACCTGCGCGCACTACCACTGGGGCAAGGATTACTTTGTGGACCACGGTCAGAATCCCGACCACGGCTACATCGGCAATGTGTCGCCGATCACTGTCACGACCCATGGTACCTACTCGGACAACCCGACGACGGCGGAGCTCTCTGCACCCTACCGCTTCACGGGCAACTGGGACAGCGACGTTCCGGCTTCGGACATCTTCCGCGCCAACGGCTATAGCTATTACCTGTGGCCGAACGCCTCTATCACGCAATATCTCTGCGGCGACCTGAAGATGACGACGGCGGCCGAGGGCGGCCAGGTGCGCTTCGGCGACTATGCCATGGAGCTGAACTATGACTACGAGTCTTATGACGGGTCGAAAAACTCCAACTTCTATGTTCGCTACTGCGGCGACCAGATCAAGATCGAGGGCACGCCCACGGAGATCGGCGTCTGGATCTATGCACCGGAAAACACGCCGTGTTATTCGCTCTATGCCGACATTATGTTCTGGAATGGCAGCGACTATAAAGCTAAAAACTACATTCTCTCGCATAAGGGCGCAAATGGCGAGCGCTCCACGATCATTGACTGGACCGGGTGGATGTACTGCTCGGCAAATATTCAGGACATTTGGCAATATCAGAATGATGAGCACCCGCTGAGCATCATCCCCGGCGCAGGTGTGTTCTGGCTGTCCTATCAGCCAGCAAAGGTCGACGATATGATGGGACATGCGGGCGCTGGGCGGCGCAACGGCACCATCTACTTCGATAACTATCGCGCCGTCTACGGCACGAACCTCGATGACCTGGATAACCCGGTCATCAACGACATGACGATCAACGGCCAGACGCTCGCGGACGACGGCTCCACCGTTATTAACTCCAACTCGATCGAAGCGGTCGCTTCGTATGACGATGTGGACGGTCAGAACCGCTCCGGCATCAATGCCAAGGCAACGGTCATCAAGATCGACGGCGAGGAACTCCAGTCGGACAATTCCGACACGAATGCGACCGTGCGTCTGACGCTCCAGAACGGCAAGCACACCATGACGGTCTCCGTGTCCGATGCGTTCGGCAACACGGTCGAAAAGACCACGGCCTTTGTCGTTGCCGGCGATATGCAGGACACGGCCACGGTCAGCGTCAGCGGCTCGGACTTCGTCCCGCTCGGCAGCGACTATACGCTGACGGTCGCGGCGGACGGCAAGGTCCGCTCCGCGGACATCACGATGCTCAACCTCAACGATGACATCGGTCAGCCGACGGTGACCTATGCCAACGGTGTGACCGGCAAACTGGTGTATACCAAGACCGGCTTTAAGAAGGCCATGCTGACGCTGCACCTTGAGTCGGCGGCCCCGGTCGAGGGCGAGCTGGCCACACTGACCTTCAAGATCGACGCCGGTCTGGACACGACGGTCAACCAGTTCACGTACACGGTTTCCAATATCGCGCTCACCGCGGCGAACGGCGAGGCCTATACGGCGGCCCAGGCGGCGGTGCGTCTGCCGCTGTCGGCATACTACAGCATCCAGCCCGGCCCGCAGGCGGTCGGCATGTCCAGCGTGATCGCAGTCTATGAAAAGGACGGCAGTCCCGCCGCCGGTGTGACCGTGTCGCTCGACGGCGCGGAGATCGGCAAGACCGATGCCAACGGCCTGCTCGAGACCGATGCCATGAAGACCAAGGACGCCGGCACGGTCTGCGTGCTCACGGCTGTCGGCACGAAGGGCGTGGCCGAGGCGACGAAGGTCACCGTTCTGGCGGACGCTGCCGGCACGGAGTATACCGCCGTCCATCTCAACGCCGTTCAGGGCAGCAGCACGAACCAGAACATCAGCTGGCTGTCCGGCCTCAGCACGGGCGGCAAGGCGGTCGTGCAGTACCGCGTCAAGGGCACGGATGCCTGGCAGACGGCCGATGGCACCTCTACGCTCACCGGTTTCTCCACCTCCAAGGATGCGGCTTATATCAACACCATTCAGCTTACGGGCCTGACGGCCGGCACGGACTATGAGTTCCAGGTCGGCGACGGCAGCACCTGGTCCGAACTGCACACCTTCCGCACGAACGCGGCGCAGCAGGACACCACGGCCTTCGTCGTCATGGGCGACACGCAGATGTCCGGTGACCGTGAGGCGGATGCCGAGAGCATCGCGATTCTCGACGCGCTCGGCGATCTCGTCAAGGACAAGCAGGTCGATTTCGGCCTCCAGACGGGCGACTATGTCGACAACGGCACCAACTACGCCATGTGGGCCGAGATGCAGGAGGCGTTTAACCACACGTTCCCGAACGTGGACTTCATCCACACGCTCGGCAACCATGAGTACTACGGCGACTTCAGCGGCAGCACTGCCAGCAATATCCTTCAGCTCCCGAGCAAGGACTACTACTCCATGGAGTACGGCGATGTCTACGTCGCCGTCATCAACAACGGCGCCGACCTGAGCGCAGCCTGCGAATGGCTCAAGCAGGACGCGGCGCAGAGCACCTGCATGTGGAAGGTCCTGTCCATCCACCAGCCGCCGTATTACACGAACGCCAAGGGCGGCAGCGAGCGGTTCCATGAGCAGATCCCGGCCGCGGCAGAGGCTGCCGGCATCGACGTGGTCTTCTCCGGCCATGACCACTCTTATGCGCGCATCATGGCCAAGGACGGCGCGGCCGTTACCGAAAACGGCGTGACCTATTTCATTTGCGGCGATCTGGGCGAGAAGTCCAAAAACGTCAACTATGCGATGAGCTCCGATTTCTCGTTCGCGTACAAAGAGCAGGACTACGCGGGCCTGATCCTGTACGTCACGGCCAACGGCAAGGAAATGACGATCACCGCTTACGACAGCAAGGACGGCCGTGTGGTCGATTCCACGACGCTGCAGTCCCGCTGCTCGAAGGGCCACCAGCTGACGACCTACCAGAATGGCAAGTCTGCCTGTGCGGTCTGCGGCAAGCTGATCGACGTCAAGGACGCGCAGTACACCGGCTGGATGACCGTCGAGGGCACCGAAAAGCAGATGTACTTCCTGGCCGGCGACTATGTCACCGGCTGGCAGCAGATCGGCGAGAAGATGTACCACTTCGGCGATGACGGCATCGCCCACGTGACGGAGACGGTCGACACCCGTACCTGCACGAAGTATGGTTGGCTGGAGACCACCTGCAAGACCTGCGGCGCCGTTCATCACAGTGCATCTCTCTGGCCGGAGGGCCATAAGTGGGATGACAACCATGTCTGCACGAAGTGCGGCTTCGTGGGCAGGGATATCTCCAAGGCAACGGTCAAGACATGGCCGGCCACCTATAAGGGCGGCAGCACACCGTGCTATGTGGAGGCCACCTACGAGGGACAGAAGCTGACAGTCAAGACCAGCGACGCGGGTGTTGACGGCTATGTTTCCTATTCCAACAACACCAAGGTCGGCTATGGCGTCGTGACGATCCGCGGCATGGGCGATTACTATGGCATCGTGTCCGCACAGTATGAGATCGTTCCGCCGGTCGTTTCCGGTGTTGCGGTGACGGATGTCGGTCAGAAGCGTCTGACCGTCGGCTGGAATCCGGCTCCCGGTGCTGAGAACTACCGCGTGGAGATCAGCAGCGACGGCGGAAATACCTGGGAGGTCTTGGAGGTGACCTCGCAGACCACCTGCGTGGCCACGGGCCTGAACCCGTCGACGGCGTACAGCTTCCGCGTATACGGCTGCACGAAGGTCGGCGACACCTGGTTCAATTCTCAGCATTATTCCAGCGTCGTCAGCGCAACGACACTCAACGCCGATCAGTTCGCGCCGTCCGAACAGTTCAAGGACATCTGTGCGACGGTCGACGGACAGACGATCTCCGGCCTGCAGTCCGGTGCGGATCAGTATCTGTTCCTGCCGGCCAGTGCGAAGCTGAGCAAGCTCGCCCTGACGGTCACGACGCAGAACAGCGACGCACTCAAGATCGAGCTGCAGGGCACGAAGGGCACGCAGACGCTCGACGGTGCTGCCGTGAACGTCACCAAGCTGGCGGATGCGCAGGACGGCCTGTATGATCTTGCGGTTCTCGTCAACGGCCAGAAGGCTGCGGTCGTGCACATTGCACAGTCGGCCAATATCAACGCGCTCTACATCACGAGTGACGATCCGGCCACACAGGGCAGAGACTTTGTCGATGCCAGCAAGTCCAACATCGCGACCGGCAAGCTGCTCGTCGTAGACAAGGACGGCAAGGCCGTGTATGACGGTGCGCTCACGCAGCTCAAGGCGCGCGGCAACACCACCTTCACCAACGCCGAGAAGAAGTCCTACCAGATCAAACTCGACGGCAAGTCCGACCTGATCGCCTGCGGCGAGAAGATCAAGACCTGGACCCTGCTCGCCGGCTCCCACGACGCAACGCTCATGCGCGACAAGATGTTCAAGGATCTTGCCAAGTCGCTCGGCATGCCGTACACGGCCAGCACCGACTGGGTGGATCTGTACTACGACGGCGTGTATCGCGGCACATACATCGTCAGTGAGAAAAACTCCGTCAACAAGACGGGCGTCAACATCACTGACATGGAAAAAGCCTACGAGGCGTGCAACCCCGGCTACGGTGAGAACGCTTCCACGGCACTGGCCGAGAACAAGTACGGCCAGACTTACCAGTATACCACCGGCCTGACCGAGCCGGAGAACATCACCGGCGGCTACCTGCTGGAGCTCAACGGCACGAAGCTCGACGACAGCTACGATCCGAAGTATGACGAGGCCAGCGGCTTCATCACCGGCAAGGGCTCCGCGATGAATGTCAAGAGCCCCGAGTGGTGCGGCAAGGACGCTATGGCCTACATCAGCGAGTACTATCAGGAGTTTGAAGACGCCGTCTACGCGCAGGATGCCGACGGCAACTATACCGGCTACAACGCGCAGACCGGCAAGTACTACTATGAGTACTGCGATCTGAACTCGCTGGTTCAGGCTTACCTGATCCAGTACCTTTCCGGCAACTCCGATGCGTTCTACTCCTCGTTCTTCTTCTATAAGGACGTGGACGGCCTCATGTACGCCGGCCCCGTCTGGGACATGGAGCTGACCGGCGGCGGCGGCTGGTCCGGCGTGATCACGTCGGACAACACCTTCATCAACGGCCGCTATCTTGTCCAGGCACTCACCCAGATCCCCGGCTTCCGCGCTGCGGTGAACAACTACTATCACAACACCTTCCTTGCACAGGCGCAGGCGCTTGTCGGCGACAACGGCAAGGTTCAGGGGTATTACGATCACATCTCGGCCAGCGCCGCGATGAACTACCGCCAGTGGCCGCTGGTCCGCGTCGGCAAGCCGAGCTCGGACAATCACTTCTGGCCCGACGGAACGACCTACGGCGACACCGTCAAGGATCTCAACACGTGGCTGAGCGCGCGCATCGCAAAGATGAGCGCAGAGTTCAACGATACGTGGGACGACGGCGTCGTGACCAAGGAGCCAACCTGCACCGAGAGCGGCGTGCGTACCTACACCTGTGAAAACGGCAACATCATGTACGAGAGCATCCCGGCGCTCGGTCACAAGGAAGCGATCGACCCGGCGAAGGATGCGACCTGCACGCAGACCGGCCTGACGGAAGGCAAGCACTGCTCCGTCTGCGGCGAGACGCTCGTTGCGCAGGCAGAGGTTCCGATGAAGCCGCATACGCCGAAGGCGACGGAGATCGTTCCGGCGACCTGCACGGAGGATGGCACGGCGGGCGGCATCGTCTGCGCTGTGTGCGGCACGACGCTGGAAGGCTCAAAGCGCATCCCGGCAAGGCATCACTATGTCGGCGGCTACTGCACGGTCTGTGAGCGGCAGGATCCGCTGCGCATCCCGTGCTCCGGCGATCAGCATTGCCCGGGCCACATCTTCAGCGACATGCCGTCGACCGACTACTGGTCACACGGCGCGATCGACTATGTCGTTGCGCACAAGCTCTTCTTCGGCACGAGCGCGACGACCTTTGAGCCCATGACCAAGCTTTCCCGCGCAATGATCGTCAAGATCCTTTATACGCTCGAGGGTGAGCCCGCCGTCACCGGGGAGAATCCGTTCCGTGACGTTGCGGACAACAGATGGTACACCAACGCGGTGATCTGGGCGGCGGAGAACAAGATCGTGGCCGGCATCGGCGACGGCAAGTTTGACCCGGACGGCGATGCAACGCGCGAGCAGGTCGCAAAGATCCTGTATGAGTACGCAGCGTTCAAGGGCTGTGACATGAATGTGTATGGTGATCTGTCGGCCTTTGCAGACATGGGCAAGGTTTCCAATTTCGCGAAGGAGCCCATGACATGGGCGGTCGCCGAGGGCCTGATCTCCGGTGTCGCAGTCGGCCGCGAGGCGCTGCTCGATCCGCAGGGCGCGGCGACGCGCGAGCAGTTTGCGATGATGATGGCGGAGTACATGATGCAGGTGCTCCCGCTGACGCCGGACGAGCCGGATGCACCGGATGTACCGGATGTACCGAGTGCACCGAGCGCTCCGGTCGAGCCCAGCGCCTCACCCGAGGAGCCCAGCGCTTCGCCCGAGGAACCCAGCGCTTCCCCTGCGCCCAGCGCGCAGCCGGCTGAAACGGCAAAGCCCGAAACGGTGCAAACGCCCGCAGAAGGCGAAACGCCGTAATCACGGCGCGGGCGCACAACCCCCAAAGCCCCAAAACGGGACATCCCGGAGCGGCAATGCCGCTCCGGGATTTTTGGTTGGCGCGCACACATTTTTTCGCGAAAATTCCGTAAAAAGTGCGGAAATTCCTGTCATATACTTGACAAACCCCGCTGCCGCGTGCTACACCTATTTTATCGTAAAGGGAATGCAATCTATACGGAAAGGCAAAAGCAATGACATTGGATAAACTGAAAATCGGTTCTTCAGGCGTCATCACGGCGGTCGGTGGGGACGGCCCGCTGCGCTGCCGCCTGCTGGACATGGGGCTCACGCCCCGCACACGCGTCACGCTGCAAAAGGTGGCACCGATGGGCGACCCGATCGAGATCCGCGTGCGCGGGTACGAGCTGACGCTGCGCATCGAAGAGGCGGAGAAGATCGAGGTCGAGGGGGTGTCGGCATGATCTTTGCACTTGTCGGCAACCAGAACTGCGGCAAGACGACGCTGTTCAACGCCCTCACGGGCTCGAACCAGCACGTGGGCAATTTCCCGGGTGTGACCGTCGACCAGAAAATGGGCGAGATGCGCGATGAGAAGGGCTGCTCCGTCGTCGACCTGCCGGGCATTTACTCGCTGCGTCCGTACACGCAGGAGGAGATCGTCTCGCGCGATTTCATCATCAATGAAAAGCCGGACGGCATCATCAACATCGTCGATGCCACGAACATCGAGCGCAACCTCTATCTCACGCTGCAGCTGCTTGAGCTGCGCGTACCGATGGTGCTGGCGCTGAACATGATGGACGAGGTGCGCGCCAACGGCGGCGCGATCGACGTGCAGAAGATGAGCGATGCGCTGGGCATCCCCGTCGTGCCGATCTCGGCGGCGAAGGGGGAGGGCGTGTCCGAGCTCGTGGATCAGGCGCTGAGCGTCGCGCGCAGCCGCACGCTGCCGAAGGTGACGGACTTCTGCTCGGACGATTCCGCCGTGCACCGCTGCATCCATGCGGTCGTGCACATCATCGCCGACCATGCCGACCGCATCGGCGTGCCGGCGCGCTTTTGCGCGGCCAAGCTCATTGAGGGCGGCGATGATCTGGCGCAGGTGCTCGATCTCGACGAGAACGAGCGCGAGCTGCTCGAGCACTGCATCGTGCAGATGGAAAACGAGACCGGGCTCGACCGCAACGCGGCGCTGGCCGATATGCGCTATACGTTCATCGAGGCCGTTGTGGCCGCTTCCGTGGTCAAGTGCCACGAGAGCAAGGAGCACGCGCGCTCGATGAAGATCGACCGCATCCTCACGGGAAAATATACCGCCATGCCGACGTTTCTGCTCGTCATGCTGCTCACGTTTTATCTCACCTTCAACGTCGTCGGCAAGTGGCTGTCCGACCTGCTGCAGCTCGGCATCGACGCGCTGACCGGCGTCGTGGACGCGGCGCTCACGGCCTACGGCATCAACCCCGTCGTGCACAGCCTCATTATTGACGGCGTGTTTGCCGGTGTCGGCAGCGTGCTCGTGTTCCTGCCGATCATCGTGACGCTGTTTTTCTTCCTGTCCATTTTGGAGGACACCGGCTACATGGCGCGCGTGGCCTTCGTCATGGACAAGCCCCTGCGCAAGATCGGGCTGTCCGGGCGCAGCATCGTACCGATGCTCATCGGCTTCGGCTGCTCGGTGCCGGCCATCATGGCCACGCGTACAGTCTCGTCCGACCGCGACCGGAAAATGACCATCCTGCTCACGCCGTACATGAGCTGCTCGGCGAAGATCTCGATCTATGCGTTTTTCACCGCGGCGTTTTTCCCGCGCTACCGCGCGCTCGTCATGCTGGGACTGTATGTCCTCGGCATCCTCATCGGCATCCTCGCGGCGCTCATCATGAACAAGACAGCCTTTCGCGGCAAGCCCGTGCCGTTTGTCATGGAGCTGCCGAACTACCGCATGCCCGGACTCAAGAGCGTGGCGCTGCTGCTCTGGGAGAAGGCAAAGGATTTCCTCCAGCGCGCGTTCACGGTCATCTTCCTCGCAACGATCATCATCTGGTTCTTGCAGAGCTTTGACACGCGCCTGAACGTTGTTGCCGACAGCGCCGCGAGCCTGCTCGCGCTCATCGGCCGCTGGATCGCACCGATCTTCCGGCCGCTCGGCTTCGGTGACTGGCGCTGCGCCACGGCGCTCATCTCCGGCTTCATCGCCAAGGAGTCCGTCGTGAGCACACTGCAGGTGCTGCTCGGCGGCGCGGCGATCTCGTCGCTGCTGAGCACGCGCGCGGCGGTGAGCTTCCTCGTGTTTACGCTGCTGTACACGCCGTGCGTGGCCGCTGTTGCGACCATCCGGCGCGAGCTGGATTCCCGGCTCAAGACGGTCGGCGTCGTCATTTTGCAGTGCACGGTCGCGTGGATCGTGGCGTGCGCGGCGTATGCGATCGCGGGGTTGCTGTGATGCGGGCGCTGGATTATATCCTGCTGGCGATCGTGGCGGTGTGCGCCGTGATCGCGTGGCGCGTCTGGCGGCGCACGATGAAAAAGGGCGGCTGCTGCGGCGGAAACTGCACCGGCAACTGCGCGCAGTGCGGCAGAGCGTGTGCGCACAAGCCGAAAAAGTAACCGCGGCATAGGAAACAAACCTGAAGCTCCTGCGGCGGGACGCTGCGGGGGTTGACGAGCCGAGCAAGGCTTCCCGGATCCGGGAAGCCTTGCTTTTTTGTGCGCAGCAGGAAAATGCCTCGAAAAATACGGTTTCTGTAGGATTTTAATGGAAATGTGCAGAAAACGGCGGCCGGAGGGCGGCCCCCGACTATTGAAATTGCGCAAAGAATGCGTTAAAATAGTGCTGCATTTGTCACGCGTTTGGCAAAGACCAAAACGCATCATTTTCATTTGAAAGGGTTTGGCATTGCGCGCGCCATGCTGCGCAGCGCAGACTACCTCCTGCTCGACGAGGCGACGAGCAACCTCGACGCCACGAGCACCGCGCTCGTCACCGAGGCGATGGACCGGCTCATGAAGGATCACACGACCGTCATGATCGCGCACAGCTATGAGGCGGCCAAGCGCGCCGACTACGTCATCGTCATGCGCGACGGCACGGTCGAAGCCGCCGGCATGCCGGATGAGCTGCGCGCGAGCAATGCATACTATCAAATGTTCAGCAAATCACTTTGATGTCAGCGAGGGAACCATGATCAGAGAAAATGTGAAGCTTACCGACGCTCAGCCCGGCGATATCTGCTGCGGCTTCGAGCTGGAAAAGAAGCAGTACGTCGCCTCCAAGGCGGCGACGCTGTACACCATGCGGCACAAGAAGTGCGGAGCGGAGCTCCTGTACTTCGACCGCGACGACGAGAACAAGACCTTCTGCATCGGCTTCAAGACCCTGCCGGAGGACGACACCGGCGTGTTCCACATCCTGGAGCACAGCGTGCTCAACGGCTCGAAGCGATTTCCCGTCAAGGAGCCGTTCGTGTCCCTGCTGCAGGGCTCGATGCAGACCTTCCTCAACGCCATGACCTACAGCGACAAGACCATCTTCCCGGTCTCCAGCCGCAGCGAGCAGGATCTGTTCAACCTCATGCGCGTGTATCTCGACGGCGTGTTCTGCCCGAACATCTATGAAAAGCCCGAGATCTTCATGCAGGAGGGCTGGCACTACGAGTTTGACGGCGAGCAGGCGCAGCCGTACTACAACGGTGTCGTCTTCAGCGAGATGAAGGGCGCCTATGCCGATGTCGAGCGCGTCATCGGCGAGGGAACGGACCGGCTGCTGTATCCCGACACCTGCTACGGGTTTTCGAGCGGCGGCAAGCCGGAGCACATCCCCGAGCTGAGCTATGCACAGTTTATTGCCGCGCACAAGCGCTTTTACCATCCGTCGAACGCGCGCATCTTCCTCGACGGCCACATGGACGTCGAGCGCGTGCTTGCCTATATCGACGCGGAGTACCTGTCGCAGTACACATACCGCGCCCCGGATTTTGACTTCACGGTGCAGCAGCCCCGCACGGGCGAGGCCACGGTGTACTATGAGGCGATGCCCGGCGAGGAGACGCTCTGCCATATGAGCCTCTCCAGACTCCTGTGCCGCTATGACGACGTGGAGACGGTCTATGCAGCCAAGATCCTCTCGGACTATCTCACCGGCTCGAATGAGGCGCCGCTCAAGCGCGCATTCCTTGAGCGCGGTCTTGCGCAGGACGTGACGCTTGAGATTTCCGACGGCATTTATCAGCCGAGCGCCGCGCTCATCGTGCGCAATACGACCAGGGACGCCTTTGACAAGGTCAAGACCCTTGCGGCGGAGGTCACGCGCGATATGCTCGCAGCCGGGCTCGACCGCGTGGCGCTCTCGGCGTCGCTCGAGCGCTTTGCCTTCATCAACCGCGAGATCACCGAGCCCTACGGCGTAGAGCTTGCCTGCCGCGCGTTTGACAGCTGGCTCTACGGCGGCGACCCGATGGCGTATATCGACAACGCCGCCGTGTTCGACGCGCTGCGCGAAAAGATCCATGCGGGTTATTTTGAGCGCCTGCTGTCTGACCTGCTCGGCTCGAGCGGCGACCTGTGCACCCTCTATGTGCTGCCGTCGCTCACGAAGGGGGAGGATGATGCCCACCGCGAATCCGAGCGGCTCGCCGCCGTCACCGCCGCGTGGGATGCCGATCAGCGCCGCGAGGCGTACGCGGCCTTCCGGCGGATGCAGCAGTGGCAGCAGAGCGAGGACAGCGCGCAGGCGCTCATGAGCCTGCCGCACCTGCGCCTTGAGGATGTGCCGCAGACGGTCGCCCCTGTGCAGACGCAGCCGGGTGAGGTCAACGGCGTGCGGACGCTGCACGTCTCGGGCGATACGAACGGCATCGTGTACCTCAACCTGTACTTTGACGTCTCCGACCTCACGGACGAGGAGCTGTGTATGCTCAACGTGCTGAGCACCTGCTTCGGTGAGCTGCGCACGGAGACCTGCCCTGCGGACGTGCTGCAAAACCGCGTCAAGGCGCTGCTGGGCTCGCTGTTTTTGCGCGTGGACTGCTTGCAGAAGCAGGGCGACACCGAGCACGTGCACCCGTACCTGCTCGTGTCGGCGAGTATGCTCGAGGAAAACGCGGCCGAGGCGGTGCAGCTTCTGCGCGAGCTGCTCACGCAGGGGCGCTATGACGAGACAGACCGCATCGGCGAGACCGTCATGCAAAACGACTATTTCATGCGCCAGTCGCTCATCTCGAACGGCCACACCTTCGCCGTCACCAAGTCGCTGTCGGCGTTTTCGGCCGGTGCTGCGCTCAAGGAGACGCTCGAGGGCGAGAACTTTGTGCGCTGGTTTGCGGCGCTGGCTGCCGGCTTTGCGCAAAACGGCGCGCAGGTGAGCGCCGCGCTTGCCGCGCTCACCGAAAAGGTGTTTGTCACGAGTCGCCTCTTCGCGGGCTATTCCGGCGCGCTCGATGCCGGTGTGCTTGCCCGGCTGATCGCCGCGCTGCCGCAGGGCGCGCACGGCGCGACGGCTGCACACAAGCGCTATGACGCGGCCGCCTGTGCGGTCGAGATCCCGGCGGATGTGGGCTTCTGCGCGCTGGGACACAACCTCTACGCCCTCGGCAGCAGCTACTCCGGCGCGTGCCCGGTGCTGTCCTCGCTCGTGAGCTATGGCTATCTGTGGAACATGGTGCGCGTGCAGGGCGGTGCTTACGGCACGGGCATGAACGTGCGCCGCAGCGGCGACATCTTCTGCTACTCCTATCGTGACCCGAACCTCGACAATACGCGCGCGGTGTTTTCCAACGTTGCCGATTTCATCGAGGATTTCGCGGCGCAGGGCATGCCGCTTGACGACATTATCATCGGCGCGGTCAACACGACCGATCCCTTGCTCGATCCCGCCGGCGTGTGCGAGAGTCAGTGCGTGCGCGCGCTCAAGGGCGTGACGCCGGAGGAACTGGCCAAGACCCGGCATGAGCTTCTGGCGACCAAGCCCGCCGACCTTGCGGCCATGGCCGATGTCCTGCGCAAATACGCGCGCGAGGGAAAGTTCTGCACCTTCTCCGGAACAAACGGCGGCGCGTAAGGCGCAGCAAAAAAGAAAAACCTGCGGTTTCCGAGGAAACCGCAGGTTTTTTCTGTCTGAAACGGAGGTGCCGTTACGTTTTTGCGAGCGCATCGGTGACCGTCCGGCTGAAGGCGTCCGACTGCTTGTTCCAGTCGGCGTAGGCCGGGTCATCCTTATGGCTCGGGAGCAGACCGGTATCGGCAAGATACGCACCGAGTACGTTCGTGGCCTTCTGCGCACCGAAATAATTCAGGTGGTCACCCTTGTCGCGGGTGTCCGTGTTCCAGTCGATCGCAACCTGCTCGTGTGCGGTGTTGAGATCGAGGAAGCCGATGCCCAGCGCATCGGCAAACGCCTGCGTGCTGTTGTGACGCGCCATGTTCCAGTTGAGCGTGCTGGGCGCACTGACGAGCAGCAGCTGCGCGCCGTTTTCGTCACAGAAGGCCTTGATGCGCTCAACATAGGCGCGGTTTCGCTTCGGGATGGGAGCGTAGGCATCCGATGGCGTCATATAATTGCTGGCGTCCGCCGGAGCGGCGTTGCAGCGCAGCTGATACCCTTTGGCATTTTCGGTGTGGGTGTAATTGACGGTCATGCGCCAGTCATTTGCCTTCAGAGATTTCCACCGGTCGTGGTAGGAAAACACAGGGAAGAGGTCGCCGGCCTCCTGCAGCAGCATGCTGCCGTACGAAAAGTCGATGTAGATCACATCGGTCTCCAGGATCACAAGCTTGGGCGACTGCTTCTGGAAGGCTTTGTGCAAGAACGCTTCCGAATAGTACAGTGTCTGTCTGGATGTGCCGCAGCAGTAGGCCGTGTAACCGTATTGCTGCCACAGCTGCATCGGGATGAAGGCGGAATAGCTCTCACTGTCACCAAGGATGAGCAGGTCGATCGTGTTGTCCGGTTCTCCGAGGATGCCGTTGGCCGTGGGGTCATGGATGCCGTCGCTGCGGGTGTTGTTTTTTGGCCGCACCAGCTGCGACACGCCGGTCAGCAAAAGCGCCAGCACAGCGAGAAAAACGACGCATCTGAGCGTATGTTTGAGAAAACGGGACATGCGTGCCTCCTAAAAGTTCGCATACATGGGGTCGACGGGAATGTAGCCCTTTCCGTATGCTCCGAAAACGATGATGAACAAAATGAGCGCGTAGAAGACCGTCCAGCGTACCGCAGCAGGGCGCTGCGCCAGCAGCGTGCGCACGGACTTGCCTTTTTCGTTGATCACGCTCACGACGAACACGATCAGCAGCGTCACAGCAACGATCATGAGGTCAAACTTGTCAATGCCGAGCGCCTTGAAGAGCGCATCGTCAAAGACGGGGAATGCAAATCCGGTGACCATGGTGCGGAACATCTGCATACCTGCGCGCAGGCCGTTTGCACGGAAAAACAGCTCGCCGATGATGACCAGCACCGTCGTGCGCAGCATCTGCAGCAGACGGTACGGGAAGCTCTCGGCGCGGATGTGCAGCCGTGCGTTGACGGCCCGCACCGGCGGGGCGATGATGTTGCCGCCGAGGATCAGCACGAAGTGGTACATGCCGAAAAAGAGATAGCTCCACGCGGCACCGTGCCAGAGACCGTTGCAGAACCACACGCAAAAGAGCGCGACGGCGCTCGCCAGCAGCGGACCGTAGTGGTTGCCGAGGCGTTTGCGGGCGGCGGAAGTGAGCTTTTCCAGCGGCTTGAGCGTGACGACCGGGTAGAATACATAGTCCTTGAACCAGGTGCCGAGCGTGATGTGCCAGCGCTTCCAGAATTCCGAGATCGTCTTGGAGAAAAACGGTTGTCGGAAGTTTTCCGGCATTGTGACGCCGAGAATCTGCGCCGTGCCGGTGACGGCGTCCATCGAGCCCGAAAAGTCCATGTACAGCTGCACGGTGTAGCACACGGCGGCCAGTGCGATCACGCCGCCGTCAAAGTCGGTGTAGTTATTAAAGACATTCCTCACGAGCGGGTTGAGCCGGTCGGCGATGATGATCTTTTTCATCATGCCGTAGGCAATGCGCTGCAGACCGAGCGTCAGGTTCTCGTAGGTGATTGGCTTTGCGTCCCAGAGCTGCTGCGCGGTCTGGTCGTAGCGGCAGATCGGCCCTTCCACGATCTGCGGGAAGAAGCTGATGAACAGCGTCAGACGCAGCAGATTCGTGTCCGCTTTTGTGATGCCGCGCTGCACGTCCACGATGTAGGACAGTGCCTGCAGCGTGAAAAAGGAGATACCGATCGGCATCACATACTTCGGGATCGCCAGCTGCACGGGAATGTGCAAGTGCGCCAGGAGCGTGTTGACATTCGTCGCGGCAAAGCCGGAATATTTGAGCGCGAACAGGACGCCGATGTGCAAAATGACGGCCAGCAAAAGGATCCGGTGCTGCACGGCCTGCTGCCGCTTGCGCACGGTCTTGCGCTCGGCTTTTTCCGTCTGCGCGAGCAGAAGCTTCGTCTCCGACTGTATTTTGTCCAGCCACAGTCCGAAGTAGTGCATCGAAAGCGCCGTCAGAAGCAGGTATACGAGCAGCTTGCCGCTGATCAGCCAGAAAAAGGCGCAGTCGGCGGCGAGCAGGAAGTATTTTTTCCCGCGCCGCGGCATGAGACTGTACACCACGAGACAAAACGGCAGGAACACGACGAGAAATGCCGTCGAGAAGAAGGAGGTCAGGGCGCTCCCTTTTCCCGCGAGGAACAACGAAGAAAGCTCCATATCAGCAGCCCTCCTGCGTGTATTTATACACCGCGGCAGCTTGTGTCACAAGCACACGGGCGCAGAAAAGAGCGCCTGCAGATCCTGCGGCGCCGCTTTCCGGATGGCGTCCGGGACACTGCGGTCCGGCCGGGAGAAAGGCTCCCTCCGGCAGAGCCGCCGCGCTGCATGTATGCTGTTCGGTCATTGATGGTTCTGTGCTTGCCATTTGCTCTGTTCTCCTAAAGACGCATTGTTGTGTGGAAACATTATAGCAGGGTTGTGCCGAAAAAAATAGCCAATGATACCTGAATTAGTCTTAATTCTTGCCACCGCTCCCAGGTACAGAGTCCTGCACATTCAGACGGAAAATACGCAGCTTGGTTTCGGTTTGTGCGAAAAAACCAGCCGGGCGGTGTGGCACCGGATAGGGCAGCGCGAAAATACCGCTGACCATGCAGATCTTCGAGCATAAAAAAGCCAGACGAACCGGCATGGTTCGTCTGGCTCTGCAATGGTGGAGCGAGACGCACGGCATCCGAACTCCTCCCCGTCTTCAAAACGCTGCATATCATGCAGTGTGATGGTGCTTTTATCTCCGCTGAAGTTGTACGTCAACGTTATGTGGTCGTCGTAAACGAATACCGCGTTCACGAAGGTCTGGATCAGGCGCTTTTGTGCCTCTTTGTCCGACCAGTCAGCATCACGCAGGCTGCGGAGATAAAATGCGATATGGGATTTTTGCAGGTGGAAACCGCGGGCGATTTCCCTGTCGGCAATGGACGCCTTCAGGTCGGCTTTCTGCTGCGTCAGCTCGTCCATGCGCTTCTTGGTTTCCTCAGTCAGTATTCCGGCCTCAATGGCCCGAATGAGGTTTGATATGGCGGTGTCAGTCTGTGCAAGCTGCCGCTGAAGGTTACGCAGCTTCTCTTGACTGTTGTCCTGTGCAAGGTAATATTCCCATGTGCGGTCAACGATGTAGTCCAGCAGTTCGTCGTCTTGCAGCAGCTCATGGGTGGCGTTGAGCACGGTATCCTCAATGTCTGCCTGCCGCACGGCCTTCTTGTCGCAGGAGCGGAAGCGCTTCTTGTTGGAGCAGATGTAATAATTATGCTTGACACCGGTTTTACTGGTGCCGCTCTCTCCGAACATCAGAGCACCGCACTTGCCGCAGAACAGCTTGTCCGTGAGAATGTAGTCGGCACGCGACCATGTTTTCGCCGGTGCTCGCTTGTTGATCTTCAGCATTTCCTGCACTTTGTTAAACACGTCGTCCTCGATAATCCGGGGCACGCCGTCCTTGATCTCGCGGCCTTGGTATTCGTAAACGCCAATGTACTTCTTGTTCTTCAGAATCGAATGCAAGCTGTTCTTGGTGAAGGGTCCGCCGCGCAACGTCCGCAGGCCCATTTCATTCAGCTTGTCAACGATTTCCGTAACTGTCTTGCCGTCCGCGTACATGGTGAAGATCATCTTCACTGTGGGCGCGGTATTTTCGTCTATGACGAACTTTTTGTCCGGTCCGGTCTTGTACCCCAGCGGGCGGTTTCCGCCCAACGACTGGCACTTCTCGGCGCTCTCAGCACGGCCACGGCGGATGTTCTGCGAAAGCTGTAGGCTGTAATACTCCGCGAAGCCTTCCAGCACACTTTCAAGGATTACGCCCTCCGGGCTGTCCGGGATGGTTTCCGCCACATACTCGACGCGCACGCCGTTCTTGCGGCACTTCATCTTGTTTATGGCGATCTCCTCACGGTTACGCCCGAAGCGGTCAACTTTCCAGAGGATGATAACCGAAAACTGCCGCTTGGCCGTGTCCTTCAGCATCTGCTGGAACTCGGCACGGTTATCCGTCCGACCGCTCTTTGCTCTGTCAACGTATTCATGCACGATGGTGTAGCCGTGTGCGGCGGCGTAGTCTCTTGCGTTGGAGAGCTGCCCTTCGATGGACTGTTCACCTTGACTGTGGCTTGAATACCGGGCATATACGACGGCCAGTTCGCTGACCTCCGGCTTTGCCATTGGCACTTGCCATTTAATATCTATCGACATATCTGTTACCCGTTACGCCCTTCTGCGCCCAGCAGGAGGGCTTTTTCTGTCCATTCATAGGTGTCTTTTCCGGCCTCATGAATAAGCCCGTAGACCTGAAGATTGCGTAGTATCGAGTACGCGCGGTCGATTCCGCACTTGCAGTTACGTTGGATCACAGAGGTCGTAAGCACGGGCAGCCCGGCCAGTGCGTTTGCAAAAGTATCTTTGTGATCCTGAACTTCAACAGGCAGGAACGGCTGTAGCGCAACAGCGTTAATTCTGGGCTGTACCGGCTGTATGGACGGCGTCGCTACTGCGGCAGTTGCCGGTGTAGCTCTGCCCGCTTTGATTCCCGTGAGGGCACGCCGAAATAGCTTTTTGACACCACGAATTACGGGGCCTATCCATAGCGGGAACAACATGAACGTCATCGTTGTTACCACGTTATACACCGCTGTCCAGAAGGGCTGCTCCTTGTTGATGTCCAGCATGGCAACAAAGAGAGCGGACGCCGTGAACAGATACGCGCCGAGCAGAAAAATTCTCACGCCCTTCGGCAACTGCGAGAAACGGAAGGCTCCTGCGCTGCGGACGTTTTCCAGCAAAAGAACGTTATTCGCATTTGCCAATTCGCGTGCGGCTTTTGTGAATGTGTTGTTGGTGACAACCATTGCACGGTCGCAGTTATAAAGTGCTTTTCCGGCTACTGCTTCCTGTATCGCGCCGAGGCTTACAGGGTTTGAGTAGTATTTGCACTGTACGGCGTATTTGTGCCCAGCCTTGTGGGCCGTAACATCGACGCCAAAATCGCCTGATCCCTTTGTCACCTTAACGCCGGTGTAGCCGTGCCCGCGAAGGTACTTTGCGACCAGATATTCGTAATCGTGTCCATCCATGACCACGACCTCCCTTCACCTCATAAAGCGTTTGAAATCGACGTAGAGGATTTTTCCCTCACGCCGTATCAGGCATTCTTTGCTTTAGCGACCGTCTGATACTTATCGGACGACAGCAGACCGGTGATATATGCTTCAACCTTCGCACGGTCGATTTCGTCCAGCTTCAGGTACTGACGATACACCTCTGGCATGGCGTCACGCTCCCGCAGCGCGTCGGCATCGACGGCAAGCATCATTTGCCGAGCTTTCTTCATATCACCGTTCGCAGCCTCAACATAGGTGAGCGGGATTTCTGCAAGTGCGTCCCCATTTTTGTCGTAGTCAATCGGATCGTCCGTTCTTCCCAGCAGGTAATCCACTGAAACGTCAAAATAGTCCGCAATCTTTTCAGCGGTGTAAGAATCAGGTTTCGCGTCGAAGCCCTCCGAATAGCGCTTCTTCCAGTAAGACACGCTGCCACGGCTGAAGCCGATCTCTACACTTGCGCGCGTCGGATTGATGCCCCGATCATCACAGAGCTTTTTGAACACATCGTAAAACATATTGCCTCCGAAGAAAATTCAAATATTTGCTCCAACCCCCTTGACAAGTTCAAATGATTGCTCTATAATGTAAAACGTGGAGCAAATATTTGAACGAATGACAGCCATAGCATGGCAAGCCCCCTCCGCTGGCACGGAGGAAGCCGTCGAAAGGGTATCAGATACACACCTTTTCTATGATACCACAACAGTGCAAATATTTCAACTCCTTTTGCAAAAATATTTGAACTTGGAGGTGAAAATTTGAATTTCGACTGGACCGCTGAAGTGGTCGGGCGTATGCACATGGCGGCAATTACGGGCAAGCAGCTTGCGGATGAAGCAGGGCTGACGAACTCATACCTGTCCGCTGTTCTCCACAACAAGAAGGGCAACGCCACGACCCAGCAGCGCATCATTGATGCGCTTGAACGCCTTGAGCAGCGGCAGGCAAGCGAACCCACAGTTAATCAGTAAGAAACGAGGAAAGCATCATGGCCAACGTCAAAATCGACTGCACGCAGATTCCGCGGGTACAAATGGATATTCTCTGCCGGACGCTGCTTGCGGGCATTGAGCGGTTTTACTCCGATCCGGAGAATTTGCGCCGCTACGAAGCGTGGCTACAGAAATGCAGAGAGGAAGGCAAGTTCTATGACGACGACACGCAGACGACAGCACCAGCAGCTCAATAGGCTGCGCCGTATCGCTCTTGGCCTCTTTGTGCTGGCAGTGTTGGAGGCGGCCGTAATCACGATCCTTGCCGTCAACTGCGCGTCAGGCGCAGCGCCCGCACCGGAGGAAACCGCACCCGCTCCCACGGCTGAAACGTCCGTGCCGGAAACCGAAGCCCCTACCGCCTCCACACCGGACGAGCCGGTCACAGAGCCGGAAACCGTACCGCAGGAGACAGAAGGGCAGAGATTCCTACACAGTGACGACATTCCGCTGAGCTACGAGCTTCAAGAGGTAATGCAGCAGGCGTGTGAGGACTACGGCGTTCCCTATGCACTGGCGCTGGCAATCGCGGAATGCGAAAGCAGCTTCAACCTCGATGCAGACAACGGCACCTGCTGGGGCCTGATGCAAGTCCATCCGATTAACTATGATCGCCTGCGCGGACTTGGGATCGAACCCACCGACTATGAGGGCAACATTGTTGCCGGTGTCCTCTTGATCGGTGAGCTGCTGGACAAGTACGGCGACCAGCACAAAGCCCTCATGGCCTATAACTGTGGCGAGGGCGGCGCTGCGAAGCTCTGGCAGCAAGGCTACTACTCAAGTCAATACTCAAGGCACGTCTTGAACGTTTCTGAAAGCTGGCAACAAATCATCGACGATCTGAAGAACATTTAGGAGGCAAATCATGTTTGAGATCAAAATGACCATCGAAATCCCCGGATTACCGGAAGCGCTGAACGCGCTGGCCGGTGCCATCGGCAAGCAGCCCGAATTCGTCTGCCATCAGCACGGAGGGAACAACCACCACATCGACAACGCAGGCGTTGTCAACGTTGATTTCCCCGCCGCGCCTGCTCCTGCGGCTCCCGTCGTAAACCCTACGACACCTGTTCAGCCTGCGCCAACTACCGGCACTGTTGCACCCACCCCTGTTCAGCCGACTGCACCGACGACTGTTGCCCCGACTGCGCCGGTCGCCGCTCCGGCTGAGAGCTACACCGTGGAGGAACTGAGCCGCGCGGGTGCGGCGCTGATCGACGCAGGCAAGATGCCGCAGCTCCTCGCCCTGCTGGGCAAGTTCGGTGTGCAGGCCGTAACGCAGCTGCCGAAGGAGGCATACAGCGCCTTTGGTGCTGAGCTGAAGGCCCTCGGAGCGCAGCTTTAACGGGAGGTGGGACAATGCCTACCCCCAGACAACACGCCCTTCTGAGCGCATCCAGCGCCCACCGCTGGCTGGCTTGTACGGCGGCACCGCATTTCGAGGAGAGCTTCCCGGATGGGACAAGCTCCTATGCGGAGGAAGGCACTCTGGCACACGCCATCTGTGAGCTGTACGCCCGCAAGAAATTCACTGTCCTGTCCACCCGCAAATTCAACTCTGAGCTGAAGAAGCTGCAAGCCCGCCCGCTGTACTCTGACGAGATGCTGCGGACCGCCGAAGCGTATGTGGACTATCTCACGGAGAAGGCCATGCAGTACGCCGCGCCGCCCCATGTGGCAATGGAGGTCAAGGTCGATCTCACGGCCTATGTCCCGGACGGTTTCGGCACCTGCGACTGTATCATGATTGGCGGCGACACGCTGCACATCACCGACTACAAGCACGGCAAGGGCGTTCCCGTATCGGCTGAAAACAACCCGCAAATGCGGCTGTATGCGCTGGGTGCTCTGAAGCTCTACGGGCCTATCTACGGCGACCAAATCAAGTGGGTATCAATGGGTATCTGTCAGCCCCGCCTGTCACAGGAGGCCAGCGAGGACGCCCTTAGTGTGGATGATCTGCTTGCATGGGGCGAGAGTATCAAACCCCTTGCAAAGGAAGCCTACGACGGCCCCGGAACCTTCTGCCCCGGTGAGCACTGCCGATTCTGCAAAGGCAAGGCGCAATGCGCCGCAAGAGCCGCGTTCTTTACCGGCTTTGAGGATTTTAAGAATCTCACCCCTGCGAACGGCAGCCGGGAGATCGGAAAAAATCCGTGCCTGTCGGACGCCGAAGTTGGCGACCTGCTGATTCAAGCCGAAGGTCTGGTGCAGTGGTACAAGGACCTTCAGGATTACGCCACAGGCGCTATGCTTGACGGCGGCGAAATCCCCGGCTGGAAGCTGGTGGAGGGCCGCAGCAACCGTGCCTTTACGGATGTTGACGCCGCCGTTCAGAAGCTAATCGACGCCGGATATGACGAGGCGCTGATCTACGACCGCAAGCCGAAGACCCTCTCAGAGCTGGAAAAGATGCTCGGCAAAAAGACCTTCGCGGAGCTGCTTTCCGAGTGTGTCACAAAGCCGAAGGGCAAACCTACACTTGCGCTGGCAAGCGACCGCCGCGAAGCCTATTGCGTTGGTGCTACTGAGTTTGCGGGTGCGTCTGATGGCTGAAACGGTATATCTCAATGATGGCAGCATGGAGGTCATTTTCGAGGACAAGGACGTGTTCCTTGAACGGCTGCTGCGCGAAAAGCTCGGAGATGATGTCGCCCGCTGCTTCCGGGAATGCGTCGCAGAGCTGAAGGAGGAAATCCAAGAACAGCAGGAGCTGGTCAAGGATTATGAGGGCAACGCGGACGGCTATCTGGATATGTGCCGTGACGCCTGCGAATCCTTCACCGCCATTATGGAACTGCTGGAAGCGCCCCGCCTAAACCGGAATGCGCTCAAATCCGTAACCCGAAACGCCTTCAACGCGATCTACAAAAACCTTTGACCCTACCTGCGGATGCAGGACTGAACATATTGAACTGAATGAAATTTATGGAGGAATTAAACCATGTATCAGAATGATCCGAAAAGAGTTCTCACCCCCGAATGCCGCCTGTCCTACTGCAACCTCGTGACCGCCCGTGCGCCGCAGAACGGCGTGGGCGACCCGAAGTTCAGCGTCACGCTGCTGATCCCTAAGTCCAACCCGACTATCAAGCAGGAGCTTGACGCGGCCATGAACGCCGCCGCCGAGGTCGGCGTCAACGCCAAGTGGAATGGTGTCCGTCCCGCCCGCATCGAATCCGTTGTCCATGACGGTGACGGTGTGCGCCCCTCCGGTGAGCCTTTTGGTGAGGAATGCCGTGGCTGCTGGGTCGTGACCGCATCCAGCAAGAACAAGCCCTATGTCTGCGGCGCGGACAATGTGAACTGTGAACTGGCTCCCACGGACATTTACAGCGGTATGTATGCCCGTGTGTCCATCAACTTCTATGCCTACAACTCTGCGGGCAAGCGCGGCGTCGGCTGCGGCCTGCGCGCCGTGATGAAGACCCGCGACGGCGAACCGCTCAGCAACTCCGTTGTTACCGCCGCTGAGTTCGCCGGTGTCGGCGGCGTTCAGCCGCAGGCCCCCGCGCAGGGCTACGCTACCGGCCAGTATGGCGCGGCCATGCCCGCAACGCCTGTCCCCGGCTACGGCGGTTATCCCGCTGGCGGCGTTCAGCCGCAGGCCGGTTACACTCCCGGCCAGATCAACCCCATCACCGGTCAGCCCATGTAAACCACAGCGCTGGGCAGGCGGCTACACAGTGACCGCCTGCCCGGCAAGGACACAAAGGAGGCAAATATGAAAACCCGTTTTGACTATTCCGGCGTTTGGATCACCGGCGTCGGCGAGGCTGTCCCCGTGGGCAACATGGAGACGCCGCATTTGCTGAACACGGTGCGTATGCTCGTTCAGAAGCCCGCTCGGACGCTTTCCATCCTCGTGGCTGACATTGAGCACGCGACCTTCTCTGATACGGTCTGGACGCCCTTCAACGCCGATGACCGCAAGCAGTCCCTCAAGAACGTAACCAGCTTGAGCGACGCGGAGCTGGTCGAGTATGTGCAGTCAACCCCGCTGTTCAAGTCCATGATCGAGGAGCTTCAGGAGCGCGGTGTCAACACCAAGAACGTTCTCAGCCTTTATTCCAGCTCTGAAGCCTTCCAGCGATAAGGAGGTGCGACGTGATCCACCTCAGTATCGACCTCGAAACGTACTCGGACGTGAATCTGAAAAAGGCTGGTCTTTACCGCTATGTGCAAAGTCCCGCCTTTGAGATTCTGCTTTTTGCGTACAGCCTCGACGGTGCGCCCACTCAGGTCGTTGATATGGCACAGGGCGAAAAAATCCCGCTGGAAGTTGTCCACGCACTGACAGACCCGCAGTGCCTGAAGCACGCCTACAACGCGGCCTTTGAATGGTACTGCCTCAGTAAGTACATGGGCGTGCAGCTCCCGCCTTCACAGTGGCGTGACACGATGCTGCACGGTCTGTATGCCGGTTACACCGCAGGTCTGGACGCGACAGGCCGGGCGCTGGGCATTCCGGAGGATAAACAGAAGCTGGCTACCGGCAAGGCCCTGATCCGCTATTTCTGTGTGCCCTGCAAGCCCACGAAGTCGAACGGCGGCAGGACACGAAACTACCCGCACCACGACCCCGAAAAATGGGAGCTGTTCAAGACCTACAACGGTCAAGACGTTGTGGCAGAAATGGAGATCGAACGCCGCCTATCCGTGTTTCCGGTTCCGGATTTCGTTCAGAAACAGTGGGAAACGGATCTTCTTATCAACGCGCGCGGTGTGGCAGTCGATATGGATTTCTGCGAAGGCGCGTTGGAGCTGGGCGAAACCATCCGCGCGCAGCTCACCGACGAGGCCGTCCAGCTTTCCGGGCTGCAAAACCCCAACAGCGTCAAGCAGCTTGCCCGCTGGCTGTCCGCTGAAACCGGCGACGACATTACCTCTCTCCGCAAGGAGACGATCAAAGAGCTGCTGGGCCGCGACAATGCCGACCACGTTCAGCGGATGCTGGAAATCCGGCAGGAGCTGGGCAAGACCAGCACCAAGAAATACGACGCCATCGAGGCCGCTGTGTGCGACGACGGGCGTGTCCGTGGGCTGCTTCAGTTCTACGGCGCGAACCGGACGGGGCGCTGGGCCGGACGTCTGGTGCAGGTCCAGAATCTGCCCCGCACCTACACGGAGCCGTTGGAGTTTGCCCGTGAGCTGGTCAAAGGCCGCAAGCTCGACGCGCTGCGGACGGTCTACGGCTCTCCGAATGATACGCTGTCACAGCTTATCCGCACCGCGTTTGTGGCTGCCCCCGGCAACGTCCTAATCGACGCCGATTTCTCCGCCATCGAAGCCCGCGTCATATCGTGGCTGGCCGACGAGGAATGGCGGCTTGAGGTTTTCCGCACACACGGCAAAATCTATGAAGCGTCTGCCTCTCAGATGTTCGGCGTCCCGCTGGAACGGATCAAAAAGGGCAACCCCGAATATTCCCTCCGGCAGCGCGGCAAGGTCGCAGAATTGGCCCTCGGCTATCAGGGCGGCGTCCCTGCCATGCGGCAGATGGACACCGGCAAACTGCTTGCCGACCTGTCCGACGAAGAAATCAAAGACATCGTGGACAAATGGCGCAACACAAACCCCAAAATCCGCAACCTTTGGTACAGCTTCAACGACGCGGCGATCCGCGTCATCCAGAACGGCGGCTCTCTCCGTGTTCGCTGCTGCACCTTCGCGCGGGAATGTGACTGCATCCGTGGTACGACCTGCATGACCATCTCGCTTCCATCTGGTCGCAAGCTCTATTATGTGGAGCCTGCTGTCGGTGAAAACCGCTGGGGCGGCCCGTCCATCACCTATATGGGCGTGAACGACAAAAACAAGTGGGGCCGCATCGAAACCTACGGTGGGAAATTGGTCGAGAACGTTGTTCAGGCTATCGCCCGCGACTGTCTGGCGCAGGCCATCGAACACCTTGAAGCCGCTGGGCTGCCTGTGGTTTTCCACATCCACGACGAGGTGGTCATCGACACCGCAGCATTTGACACCAACGACGCCATGCTTGACAAGGTGGTCAAGATCATGTCAACCCCGATCCCGTGGGCTGAGGGTCTGCCCCTCGGCGCTGACGGCTGGGTCGGAGCATTTTTCAAAAAAGATTAAGGAGGCAACCTTTTATGTTTATCAAGACTTCTACTACCAACGAAACCACATGGGCCGCGCTGAAGGCGGCGGTCGATAACGGCACCATCGCGCAGGGCGATTTGGTCATCTTCAATCTGAAGAACGGCGAGGAAGTGGCCGTGAGAGCTACACAGGATAAGAACGGCAAGTGGTTCTTCGTCCTCGAAGACTGCCTCGCTGACGAGCACTGCATGAACAAGCGCCCCACCAACAAGGGCGCGTGGGCTGCCTGCGATATGCGGCAGTATCTCAACAATACCGTGTTCGCCCTTCTGCCGGACGAGCTTCAGGCGCTTATTGCGCCGACGACAATCGTCCAGATCGTGGACGGTGAGCGCGTAGAAACCGAAGACAAGCTGTTCCTGCTCTCCAAGACGCAGGTGTTCGGCAAGGGACGCTGGTCGGAACGTGAGCCGGAAGACGCGCAGCTCCTGTGCTTCCTCCGCGAGAAGGACCGCGTGAAGGAGTGCGGCGACAATGGAACATGGTGGTGGTGGCTGCGGTCGCCTGAGGCGTCGTCGTCTTCGTCTTTCGCCATTGTGTACTACTACGGTAACAGCTACTCCAACGGTGCGTCCTTCTCCTACGGGGTGGCGTTCGGCTTCTGTTTAATCTGATTTCCCTTTGAAATCCGGCCCCCGGTCGTGGGGCCACCCAAAATACAATAACACAAAATCTACGGAGGCAACTCATATGAAATGCGAAAAGCTGATTAAAACCGCCGCTGTGGTGGCTCTGATCCTTTTTATCGCCGGTGCAGTAATCGGCACTCTGGCCGTCCCTGTGGTCCTGTCCATGTTCTATTCGTGGTACTGGCTGTTCCTGTATGCCGGTTATTTGCTTGTCATCCTCTATGTGGCGCTTTACTGCATCCGCTACAGCTACGAGGAACACATCAATAACGGAGGGAAATCCTATGCAAAACGCTAACATCGGTCTGGTTGACATTACGTTGACCTGTCATTTCGAGGTCAAGGACGCCGAAGTGTTCGGCGGCGCTGGGAGCGTCGGCTACACAAGCGTTGCGCTGAAGCACGCGAAAGCCGCCGACCAGCTTGTGGGCATCATCAACAATTCGGTTCAGTGCGAAGGCTTCCTCTACGCCCAGCGCAAGAACACCGCTGATCTGCTCGGCGTTCCCGTCGAGTGCGTCAGAGCCATTACATACGACCAGTACGAGGCCGCAACCGAAAACGACGAAACGGAGGACGACGATGAAGATTATTAAGCCCGGCTTTGAGTTCATCACGCCTATCAACGGCGGCGTGATCCTGAAGCGCCTTGAGGATTGCGGGCGCGTCTGCTACAAATCCGAGGGAAAGATCACGGACGACAGCGCCCCGAAGTTCGTTGCCGGTATCATCAAGCGCGGTCACGAGGCCGTCTTAGAGCATTGCAGCTTTACCGTGAAATTCATTTGCGACCGTGGCGTCAGCCATGAGATCGTCAGGCACCGGATGGCCTCTTATTGTCAGGAGAGCACCCGCTACTGCAACTATAGCAAGGATCAGTTCGGCAGCGAGATCACGGTCATTGAGCCGTGCTACCTGAACAAGGACACCTTCGCTTATGACGAGTGGAAAGAGGCTTGCCGCCGCGCTGAAACGGCCTATTTCAACCTTCTGAATTGGGGCCTGTCTGCGCAGGAGGCCCGCGCAGTGCTCCCGAACAGTCTCAAAACGGAGGTCGTTATGACAGCCAATATCCGCGAGTGGCGTCACTTCCTACGGCTCCGTACCTCAACCGGCGCGCATCCGCAGATACGGGAGATAGCTACACCACTGCTGCGTGAGTTGCAGCAGATCGTTCCCGTTTGCTTTGACGATATTCTGCCGAAGGAGGCTGACCATGAAACGAGCTGAAATTCTGGAGCAGGCGCGTAAATGTGTCTGCGGAGAGCGCGAACGTGAATACGGAAGACCCGAAAACAACTTCGCCCTTATCGGAAAGCTGTGGGAGGCGTACACCGGAATGCGCTACAGCGCGAAGGACGTTGCTATGATGCTGGCGCTCCTGAAGGTGGCCCGCATCAAGACCGGCGTCAAGGGTGACAGCTTTGTTGACTTGGCCGGTTACGCCGCCTGCGCTGGCGAGATCGCCACGGAGACGCCGAAGGCCCCGCCTGTCAACACCTGCATTTCCTGCGGCGCTGAAATCCCGGAAGGGCGGCAGGTCTGCCCTACCTGCTTAAAGGAGGCGTCAAGATGAATGCACTGACCGCAAAAGAGGCGGAAGCGTGGACTTCCGAAATGGCTCGTGTGGCGAACGTGACCATTCGTGGAATCCTCGAAGCCGCCGACCGCAACAACATTGACCGCGATTCCGCCGTTCAGTTCTTCGCGGACCTGTTCCTGACTATGACAAGCGTCGCCACCTTTGAGCACTTCGACTTGGGAGGTGATCCGCATGGCGAGGGATGAATGCTGGGATGCTCTCAAGGAGCACGCCCGGCAGAATCACAAGGAGCGGGTAGCAAAGAATCCCGACCGCATCGAGTATGCGATCCGGCAGCTTGAAGCCCACAACATTGAATATGTCCTGAAGAACGACGCCACAGGTCATTTCCACTGCCGCCGTAAATCCGACGACGCATTGGTCCAGTTCTGGGCGGGCACCGGTAAAATCCTCGGCTACACACAGAGAGGCATTCACAACCTGATCCGCATTTGTGAGGAGGAATGAAATACATGGATAAGAAAAATAGTGGTGGCGGCGGAATCGGCTTCGTCGGTCTGCTGACCATCGTGTTTATCACACTCAAGCTGACACACGTTATTGCTTGGTCGTGGTGGTGGGTGCTGTCTCCGCTCTGGATCAGCGTCGCAGTGGTCGCATTGATCGGCATTATTGCCGTCTTTGTGGCCCTCCTGCGGAAATGACCCGCGTTACCAACCACGCAGCGCGAAGAACGAAGGAACGTCTCGGCCTGCCGAAGAAGCTCTCCCACAAGAACGCTGAAAATGCGCTGCGGTACGGCATCCGGCACAGCGACACCAGCGGCAGCCTGAACCGGTACATATCGGCGCTGTACTGGAAGCACGAGACGGCAAACAACGTCCGTATCTACTGCAACAACGTTTATATCTTCCACGGCGAAACCCTTATAACGATTTTTCCGCTGCCGCAGAAATACCGCAAAACTGCGGCGCGGATCAATCGGAAAACCACAGAACGAGGTGAATTCGATGAAAATACCTGAAAAGATCAAGATCGGCGGCAAGACCTACACCGTCGAGATCACCAGCAAAATGGATCTCGGTATCAACAATGTATCGGCGGAAATCCTCTACGGCGACCTGATTATCCGCGTCAGCCCGCAGGCCACGGCAAAAATGGAGGCCGATTTCATCCACGAAATGGTCCATGCGATCTATTTCGGCCTCGGCTACCGCGACCACGACGAAAAGCGTGTGGACGAGCTGGCGAACGCGCTCCATTCGGTCATTGTTGATAACCCGGATGTGTTTGCGCCCGCAGAGGTCGGACGCCACGAAAGGAGCAGCACATGAAAAGAATGATCGGTGCGTTATTGTGCCTGATTCTCACCGTTCTTCCTCTGAGCGCCTGCACGCAGAAAACGGAGGTTTCCTGCGAGGCCATAGACCGCAGATACACCGCCGCATACGATTCGGTGGAAACCGAATACAAGTACACTTATGACGTCTGGAAGGGTGATTTCGTCCTTGTCCCTTATGTCCAGACCGTACACCATGACGCCGAATATGAAATCCTATATCGGATTACATACGACGACGGCTCCACCACGACCCGCTGGGAATATGTCGGTGAGGTCGAATACGAAAGACTGACACCATGAGAGTTAAGCAGTACAAGGGCACGGTCTACGGCGCTGATCTGACCGCCAAAGAGCGGCGCGCCATGAACATTGAGATCAACCGGCAAATCGTGGAGGCCGACCGTAAATATCTGAACAACGTTGACGCCATGATCCTTTATTTCCTGCACAAGCACCTCGGCTTTGGGAAGAAGCGGCTCCGGCGCGCGTGGGAACAGTTTACGGTCATCCACGATGATCTGGTCAACTACTACGAAATGCCCGATGACGACGCATGGCTTGCGGATCGCAAGCTGAAAGAGATCGGCGTTGACGTTGCGGCATGGAACGCGGAAAAAGGAGACAGCCCATGAAAAATGACGCGGAAAGAGGCTCACTTATGAAAAGCGATACAGACATCCCGTGCGTCCAGCTTTCTACTGAACAGCAGGCAACGGCCATTGAAGCCGCTTGCAAGGCCGCAAATCTCGACGCACACATCACCAGAATCACGGCGAAAAGCAGAGCTGCCACATGGGCGGAAAAGCTCGCGGTCCGCTTCAAATTGGATCGAGAAGACCTCGTGGTCAAAAACAGCTATATGTACTGCGACGCGCTGGATATGTGTTTCTTCTTCCTGAATGGCCGTACTCCCGCCTTCGCTTATGCCGGTTATACCGTGGTACGGTCGGCGGATGCAAACGGCGGACTGGTCAAGGCTTTTGCCAAGGCAGACGAGGTGCTGCGGTATATGGCAGAGTATCAGGAAAAGGAGGCGGCTACACAGTGAGCTATGATGTGAGCTTCAAGGCCAAACTTGAAGGCGCGGATCAGTGGGTGTACGTCGGTGACGACTGGATTAACCACACGTCCAACACCGCCGCCATGATTAAAGAGGTGTGCGGCTCCTATCCCTCTGAGTGGAACGGCAAACGCTGTGCCGATATGTACCCCGTGCTCATGCAGGGCGCGTCGCGGCTGTGTCTGCATCCGAAGCGCTACCGGCAGTTTGAGCCGGGCAACTGCTGGGGCACGGTGGAATCCACAGCGGAATTTCTCAGGCAGATTGCGGACAACTGCGACAAATTCCCGACCGCTGTGATCGAAGTCGATTGTTAGGAGGGCTGTATGGCAAACTACCCCAAGAGGAACAGCGAGGGCTACTACGACCCCACAGCGTATGAGGGCGTGAAATCTATCGTCCGTGAAGAAAACGCGCTGGATGGCCGCGTGAGCGACCTCGTGAAGGTTCTTAAATTCATCATCCGCAACTGCGGCTTTGAGCTTGTCAGCCGCATTGAAATCAAAGATGTCAAGACCGGGAGGGTGTTCAAATGAGTAATATGACGAAGGCCGAGCTTGAAGCCGAACTCAGGCAGGCACAGGACAAAATCTGCTATTGCGAGTGCAAGAACAAGGAGCTTCAGGAGCGTCTGAGCGCGATTGTGGTACCCGCCCAGTGCGACACCTACGTCGAGGCGGTCAGGGCCTACGGCAAGCAATCGCAGCTTGTGATGGCTATGGAGGAAATGTCCGAGCTGACCAAGGAGCTGTCGAAGAATCTTCGCGGCGCGGATAACTCTAAGGCGCTGGCCGAGGAGATTGCCGACGTGGAAATCATGCTGGAACAGCTCAAGGTTATTTTCCGCAACCGCGCTCTGGTGGACCGCATCCGTGCGGGAAAGCTGGTCCGCCTGTCTGACCGGATCACGGGAGAAGCGCGGGAATGAGCGGTGCGGAGCTACACAAGGAGGCAACACCTTCCCCGGTGACGGGGGGGGTGATCCTGAGGACAGGAGTACCTGATTATGAACTATGACAGACAAATCACCATATCCGTAGGCAACAACCGCCGTGATATGGTCTGGAAACAGACGGTGCTGTCCGTCGAAGAACTCTATAAACGGCTGTCTACCCCGGTCCGTGGGGCTGAAACCCTGCAAGATTATCTGCATCTGAAGAAATCGCAGCAGGACGATCTAAAGGACGTCGGCGGCTTTGTGGGCGGCTCCCTGCTGGGGCAGCGCCGCAAGGCAAACAACGTGACCGGGCGCGACATCATCACGCTTGACTTTGATAATATCCCCGGCTGGCAGACGGAAACCATCATCGGCAAAATGGACGAGCTGGGCTTCAGCTACTGCATTTACAGCACCCGCAAGCACACGCCTGAGCGCCCGCGTCTGCGCGTCGTTGTCCCGACCGATAGAACTATGACCCCAGACGAATACGAGCCGTGCGCGCGCCGTGTGGCCGCTCATGTGGGCATCGGCATGGCCGACCCGACCACCTTTGAGACAGTCCGGCTCATGTACTGGCCTTCCTGCTGCTGTGACAGTGAGTTCGTCTACAAGGCCGTAGACGCACCGCTGATCTCCGCAGACGCCCTGCTGGGTACATATGCCGACTGGCACGACCTGACGAGCTGGCCGGTGGTCCCCGGTGCTACCAGCTATCAGAAGCTGGCTATGAAGCAGGGCGACCCCGAAGAAAAGCAGGGTCTTGTGGGTGCCTTCTGCCGCACCTATAACGTGCTGGCGGCTATGGACGCCTACCTGCCGGGCATCTATGAGGCCGTGGACAACGACCCCGACCGTTATACCTATCTGGGCGGTTCCACCACGGGCGGCGCGATCATCTATGACGGCGGCAAGTTCTTGTTTAGCCACCACGCGACGGACCCGTGCAGCGGGCGGCTGGTCAACGCCTTTGACCTGATCCGGCTACACAAGTTCGGGGACAAGGACGACAACGCTTCGCCGGAAACGCCCATTGCAAAGCTCCCGTCCTACAAGGCTATGTGCGATCTGGCGCTGGCCGACAAGACCGTATGCGCCACGCTCAACCGTGAGCAGCACGAACAGGCCATGAAGGAATTCGAGGGCATGGGCAACGATCCCGCGCCGGAGGACGATACCGCATGGGCTGAGAAGTTGCAGCGCACGCAGGACGGCAAGATCAAGAGCACCATCGACAATGTGCTCATTATCCTTGACGGCGATCCGCTCCTGCGGGGCAAGTTCGCGCTCAATCAGTTCGCAGGGCGCGGTGAGGTGCTGGGGCCGCTGCCGTGGAAAAAGGATGGAAAACGCCGCCTGTGGTCCGACACCGACAGCAACGGCCTGTACTGGTACATGGAACGCTTCTGGGGCATTTCCGGACGCGGCAACATCGACAGCGCCCTTGACATTCATGCCTCACAGCACGCCTTCAATGAGGTGCGCGAGTACATCGAGCGCCTGACGTGGGACAGCGTGCCCCGGCTGGACACGCTGTTCATTGACTATCTGGGCGCGAAGGACACCGCCTACAACCGCGCTGTGTGCCGCAAGAGCTTCACCGCAGCCGTTACCCGCGCTATGATCCCCGGCTACAAGTACGACAACATGGTCATCCTTGCGGGGCCGCAGGGCATCGGAAAAAGTACCCTGCTGGATAAAATGTCCCGTGGCTGGTTCAACGACAGCATCCGCACCTTTGAGGGCAAGGACGCATCAGAGCTGCTTCAGGGCGTGTGGCTGGTGGAGGTGTCAGAGCTGGACGCTTTCCGCAAGACCGACGTCGCCCGCATCAAGCAGTTCCTCTCCCTGCGTGCCGACCGCTACCGCGCAGCGTATGGCCGTCATGTCTCGGAGCTGCCCCGGCAGTGCGTGTTCTTCGGCAGCACGAACACAACCGACTTCCTTCAGGATACGACCGGCAACCGGCGTTTCTGGCCCGTGGACGTGGGCGAGCAGCCGCACGCCAAAACTGTGTGGCGCGACCTGACCGACGATGTTATCGACCAACTGTGGGCGGAGGCAAAGGCCCGCTGGCAGGCTGGCGAATCGCTGTACCTCTCCGGTGACGTGGAGCAGGAGGCGAAGATCAAGCAGGAGGAACACCGCGAGGTGTCCGTCCGTGAGGGCATGATCGAGGAGTTCGTCGAAAAGCAGGTGCCGGTTGACTGGGCGAAATGGCCGCTTGACAGGCGGCGAGATTACTGGTGCGGAGCTACACGGACGCCGGATGGGCAGGAGCTTGAGCTTGTGGACCGTGACCGTATTTCCGCCGTGGAAATCTGGTGTGAGCGCCTGAACGGAAACATCCGTGATATGAAGCCCGCTGACACGCGGGAAATCAACGCCATTCTGGCAAAGATGGACGGCTGGAAGCGGAACAATAACCCTCTCCGTTTTGGCCCATACGGTCAGCAGCGCGGCTTTGCCCGTGTTCGTCGCCGGTAACGAAATAGGCGTTACAAACAGGGTGTTACAAGCGGAAACGGCGTCGAAGCTGTAACACCTATGCCGTTACAGAAATTTTTTGTGTAACCCCTGTTGTAACACCATCTGTAACCCCGAAAAGCCCGTATTTCAAAGGCTTTTCGGCTTAGTGTTACAATGTTACATACTTTTCCTATTGAATACTTGTAATAAAGGGCGCACGGGTGTTATACGCCATAGCGCCTATACGCACGGGGAATTATAGGATTTTATCCCCAGCTGTAACAGGAGGAACTATTGAATGCTTGAATCCTATTACGAAAATAAACTGAGAACCGGCGTCCAGAAGCTGGGCAACGGCGTCCGGTGTCTGAAGTTTGAAAGCCCCGGTTTCTCCGGTGTCCCTGACAGGATCATCCTGCTTCCCGGCGCAAAGGTGATTTTTGTAGAGATGAAGAAGCCGGGAAAAACGGAACGCAAGCGGCAGCCTTATGTGCAAGGGCTGTTGCGCGCATTGGGCTTTGAAGTTTTCTCGGCGGTCGATAGCGTGGAGAAGATCGAAGCCGTGCTTGCACGATGCAGGGAGGTGCTGAGGGATGAAGGAATTTTGCCCGCATAACTATCAGCAGTATTGCATTGATCGAATTATTCGTGATCCGGCATTGGGGCTTTTCTTGGACATGGGCCTCGGCAAAACGGCTATCACGCTGACTGCGATCAAGCGGCTGAAGTATGAATATTGGGCAGTGCGGAAGGTGCTTGTCATTGCTCCGAAGAAGGTAGCTGAAAGCACGTGGGACAAAGAAGCTGCAAAGTGGTCCCACCTCTCCTGCCTTCGACTGGTACACGTTCTCGGTTCCGTGGGGCAGCGTACCGCAGCACTGGCCCAAACGGCGGACGTTTATCTTATCAACCGCGAGAATGTGCAGTGGCTGGTGGGCTATTACGGGCACAGCTGGCCGTTCGATATGGTGGTCATCGACGAAAGCAGCAGCTTCAAAAATCATCAGGCAAAGCGCTTCAAGGCGCTGAAACTGGTGCGCTCTCGGATCAACCGCATTGTGGAGCTGACCGGCACGCCGAATCCCCGCAGCCTTATGGACCTATGGGCGCAGGTGTATCTGCTGGACTGTGGGCAGCGGCTGGGCCGTACCATCACGTCATACCGTGACGCATACTTTGTGCCGGACAAGCGCAGCCGCACGACGATCTTCTCCTATGCGCCGAAGCTGGGCGCAGCGGACGAAATCTACAGGCGCATTTCTGACATCTGCATCAGCATGAAATCGGAAGACTACCTCGACCTGCCGGAACTGATCTATGAGGACATCCCCGTCAAGCTGGACGCCGCAGCGCAGAAGGCTTATGACCGCTTGGAGCGGGACACGCTGCTTCAGGTGGACGAAACAGTCATCACGGCTGGCTCTGCTGCTACTCTGCGCGGCAAGCTCCTACAGCTCTGTAACGGCGCTGTGTACGACGAGGACGGGAATGTCATCACCGTGCATGACTGCAAGATCGAGGCGCTGCTTGAGACTGTGGAGCAGCTGAACGGGCAGCACGCGATTATCTGCTACAATTTCAAGCATGACCGTGACCGGCTGTTGCAGGCGCTGGAAGCTACACGCCTACGGGTGAGAGTGTACGAGGGCAAAGCGGAAGAAGACGACTGGAACGCCGGTAACATCGACCTGCTGTTGATGCAGCCCGCGTCCTGTGGCTACGGCCTCAACCTGCAAGAGGGCGGCCATCACATCATTTGGTTCGGCCTGAACGACAGTTTGGAGCTGTACCAGCAAACCAATAAGCGCCTGCACCGGCAGGGGCAGCCGTACCCCGTCATAGTCCACCATCTGGTGGTGCTGGGCGGTACGGATGAAGACGTTATTAAATCTCTGGGCGGCAAAGCCAATGCACAGGATAGCCTGTTGGAAGCCCTGAAGGTTAGAATTCAGAAGGCTAAGGAGGCCGCAGCATGACTATCAAAGAACTATCGCAACTCTACCACCTCAACCGTGAAATCGAAATGGACAAGCGCCGCTTGGACGAACTGGAACTGCTGGCGTCGTCCCCGAAGGCGCAGAACTTGGACGGTATGCCCCACGCGCCCGGCTACGGCGACGCGCTGGCGCGCTGTGTCGCTGAAATTGTGGACCTGAAAGCGATCATTTCTGCAAAACAGCAGCAGTGCATTTATGAGCGCAACCGCCTTGAACGGTACATATCCAGCATTCCGGACAGCCTGACCCGGCAGATATTCACATATCGCTTTGTGAACGGCTTGAGCTGGTGGCAGGTAGCCTATTCAATCGGCGGCAACAACACCGGCGACGGCGTGCGTATGCGTGTAAAACGCTACTTGGAGGAGACAAGTGAATAAACCTTGTTCGTTTTGTTCGCTCTGTTCGTAGTAAACTATAGCATGGAATTCAAGACACGCGAGAGGCGGTACACGGTTCTGCCTCCGGCCTTACCGCCTGTGTCTTGAATTCTATTTTTGCAGATAGGAGGCCCGCGCCATGTACCGCGATCAGAGGAACTACGAAAATCTGAATAGGGCGAAGTTCATCGGCGCGGGAGCCTTTGACATACCGCGCATTTTGGCCGAAGTTCCGGCCACGCCTCAAAGCTGGATCGGCTTTAACTATGCGAAAAGCTGCAAGGACCCGGCGAACAAAGCCGTTCACTTTTTCGTGGACGACTACCAGTTCAACCGCCTGTGGACGAATCCCGACGCCTATCTTGATATGCTGCGGCGCTTCAAGGCCGTATGCACGCCGGATTTTTCAACCTATACGGACTTCCCGAAAGCCGTTCAAATCTGGAACCATTACCGCAAGCATTGGCTCGGCGCGTATTGGCAAGGCAACGGGATCACGGTTATTCCGACCATCTCTTGGAGCGACGAAAGCAGCTTCGAGTGGTGCTTTGACGGTGAACCTGTGGGTGGCGCTGTGGCCGTTTCCAGTGTTGGAACGCAGCTTAACAGGCGCGCCGCAGAGCTTTTCCGGCTCGGCTATGATGAAATGCTCCGCCGTCTGAACCCATCGACGATTTACTTTTATGGCCTTGTGCCGGAAGGCATTTCCGGGCCTATCGTTCATGTGGCGGCTTTTCAGGAGCAGATCAAGGCGCGGACTACAAAACCGAAAGAGAGTGTGGTATAATACATGGGCGGACGTGGCGGCGGTTCCGGGCGCGGCAGCAGCGCGCTTGACACAAAAGACGTCGGAGAGCTGCGACAGTATATGCAGGACCATTACAGCGTGACGGTGCATTCGTCCGCTGATAAGGTCGATTTCGGCGTTTTGCGCTCGGCAGCCGGTGAGCTTGAAGGACTACTGAAGGAGTTCCCGCAGGCGGCAATCGGCATCCATGAGCTGAACGGCAGTGAAAGCCGCTCCAATGCCTACGCCTCTGCTTCTCTGTCCGGCAAATTGCAGCTCAATCCCAAAATGATGGGCGATCAGGCAAAGCTGGATCAGAGTTACGAAAACGACGTGCGTGTCAAGTGGCATCCTGACGGCACAAGCAGTGTACATATTGCCTCGCACGAAATCGGGCATCTGCTGGAAAGTGCGTTGGTGTTCAAGAACATCACGCAGACCGGCTATTATGGGACTATGGACCGTATCAACGCATGGAACAAGCACCGTTTCGCTACGAAGGTGGTGGGCGAGGCCGCAAGAGCCGCAAAGAAAACCGCAGTCGGAAAAGGGCTGACGAATGACCAGCTTGTGGCGCAGATTTCCCGATATGCGACCAAAAACCGTTCTGAGGCTATGGCCGAGGCCGTCGCAGACTATCGCGCCAACGGCAGCCGCGCAAAGCCGCTGTCTCAAGCAATTTGGAAAATTCTCAAAAGGGAGTTAGGATAACATGAGTGAGATTAGAAACGAAAATGACCCTGAACTGATTATGATGGGCTATGTGATCCGCGACGAGGACACGGACGAGATCATCGGCATCAGAGACGACGCCCCCGACGACGTGAAGGCGTTCTTCAAGGAGTACATGAACCAGAGCGACGACGAACCCGTCGTCAGATAGGAGGCCCACAATGGCAAAAAAGACCCCCGCGCAGCCCGCGAAGGGCAAGACCGGCAAGCGCCCCAGCGCGCCTTATGACGCTAAGCCCACCAAAGCGGAGGGCGGCAAGGGCAAAGGCCCGAAACCCGTCATCCGTGTGAACTGAACAAGACTTCAACCGTCAGCGGCTTTCCGCTGACGGTATTTTTATACCCAAAAAGAGGTGAGACAATATGCAGCTTGACAGATTCAAGCATGAATTCAAGCGTCTGAACGGCGTTTATGCGACCGACAAGGTGGTGCTTTTCCGCAATCCGCTTGAGCTGTACAGCCTGACAACCGGCAAAATCATTGCATCCTTCAACAGCCTTGACGAGGCTTTGCACTTTGAGATTGACGGCAAGACCCTTGAGCAGCGGATCAGCGCATGGACGGAGATCACCTTCCCCGTGGAGCACGGCGGGCGCGGCGGCGGTTCCGGCATCGGTTTTAGCGGCGGCTGGCCGTCTTCTGGTGGCGGCAGCGGCAAGGACGAAACCACCGCAGACCTTCCCGCGCGCATGAATGTCAAAATCGGCTCCAACCGTGTCTATGAGGACATGGTACGCGCCTTTGTGGCCGCACATGGCGACGCGCCGGAAGAACACGGCGTGGTCGTGGATGAACAGGGCTTCGCTACGAAATACCGCCACGGCAACGCGGGCAGTATTTCAGGGCTGACTGGCAACGGCAAGGAAATTGCCATTCACAACCACCCGCGTGACGGCTGGCCGACCTTCAGCAAAGAGGACGTCATCAATACCGCCCTCGGCACCCGGCGCGGCATTGTGGCCGTCAGCACCAAAACCGGACGCGGCGACGATACTGCGCGATATGCGGGCGTGTACACCTTCACGAAGGGCACGCATTTTAACGCTTCCGGCTTTGTAAAGGCGGTCAACAGTGCCCAGCTCAGCGGCAAGGACTACAACGACGCCGTTTCTAAGTGGCTGAAAGCCAATCAGCAGAAATTCGGTTACAAGTACAGCTATCAGAAAGCGAAGTGACGAAGGAGGAAAAACCACAGATAGGAGGTGCGAAGCGTGAGCAGACCACAAGACAAGAACCTCATTCCTCTGACCGAACGCAGCGAAGAAGAGGCTCACGCTATCCGCTCTGCTGGTGGTAAAGCCAGTCAGGAGAAACGCCGTGAGCGGCAAATGATGGCTGACCTTCTTGAGCTGTATTCCGGCCTCCCGATTACCGATAAGCGCAAGCAGAACCGCCTGAAAAAGCTGGGCATCCCGTCTGAGGTGCTGACCCAAAAAATGCTTGTGGCCGACGCTCTTATGCGGTCGGCGCAGGCGGGCAACACCTATGCGATCCAGCTCTATATGGACATCACCGGCGAAACCGGCTTGGGCGGCAGCGCAAAGGACAACAATCTGCTTGAAGCTATCCAGAATGCCACAAAGGAGGACGTGAACACGGATGATTTACCAGAACTTCAGCAAACGGCAGCTTCTGACGCTGACGTGGTGGAATAAGCCGCAGTTCATGGACTGTGACGGCATCATCTGTGACGGCTCTATCCGTTCCGGAAAGACCGTTTCCATGACGGACGGCTTTATCCTGTGGAGCATGAGCCGCTTCAACGGTCAGTCCTTCGCTATATGCGGCAAGACCATCGAGAGCTTGCGCCGCAACGTTATAACCCTCATGCCGCAGTGGCTTGAGGGCATTTTCTCGATCACTGAACGCCGCAGTGAAAACAAGCTGATTATCACGTCTGGCGGCGTGACCAACAGCTATTATATGTTCGGCGGTAAGGACGAATCAAGCTACACACTGGTGCAGGGCATCACGCTTGCGGGCGTGCTGTTTGACGAAGTGGCCCTTATGCCCCGCTCGTTCGTCGAACAGGCTATGGCCCGTTGCAGCGTGGCCGGTTCTAAGTTCTGGTTCAACTGTAACCCCGAAAACCCCGGCCACTGGTTCTATGTGGAGTGGATCAAGAAAGCGCGAGAGCGGAACATCCTGTATCTGCACTTCACAATGGACGACAATCTGAGCCTTGCGCCTGAAATCAAGGCCAGATATGAGGGGATGTACACCGGCGTTTTCTACCGGCGTTATATCCTCGGTTTGTGGGTAAAGGCCGAGGGCCTTGTCTACCCCATGTTCGACCGCTCGGCGCATATCGTCCCGAAGGTCCCGGCGCTCAATCCACGGCACCGCTATTATGTGTCCGTGGACTACGGCACCGTCAACCCGTTTGCCGCTGGCCTGTACGATTACAGCCCCTCAGAGCAAAAGGCCGTCATGGTCAAGGAACTGTATTACAAAGGCGGCAGCAACAACCGTGTGGACAACGAGGCGTATTACAAGATGCTGTGCGACCTGATCGGGGACTATCCGATCCAGTATATCATCATTGACCCGTCCGCGTCGTCCATGATCGAGACAATACAAAAATACGGTAAATTCATGGCCGTAAAGGCCGACAACGACGTTTTGAACGGCATTCAGGACGTGACGAAGTTCTTAAATGCCGGGTGCCTGTACTTTCACAAGAGCTGCAAAAGCACCTTCGAGGAATTCGAGACGTATTCGTGGGACGAGGAAAAGGCCGAAGACGCGGTTATCAAAGAAAACGACCATAGCATGGACCAGCTCAGATATTTCTGCCGGACAGCCCTGCGGAATGAACTGAAATGGATAGTTTGAGGCGGTGACGAAATGAATTTTTTTACGCGCCTGCTAAGGAGGATCAAAATGCTTTTTATTCATAGCGGGACCGATATTGCGAAAGCATTTGGCGTTGAACTCATTTCCTCGCCGGAAATGTCCAGCGCCCTTACAAACTGGGACCGCATTTCTACCGGCAAGCCGCCTTGGCTGAACGCCGAGGATGAAATCGGGACTATCAACATGGCAAAACACATCAGCGACACCCGCGCAAAGCTGGTTACGCTGGACATTGGCATTGCTATTTCCGGCTCGCCCCGTGCCGACTATTTGCAGGGGCTGGCTGACGACCTGCTCAAGCGCTTGCCAGATCGTGTGTCGGAGGCTGAGCGGCTGGGCGGCGTTATGCTCAAGTGGAACGGCGAGACATGGGACTTCATCCTGCCGGGCAACTTCGGCATTACCGCAAAGGACGACAACGGCGAAATCGTCGGTGCGATCTTCGCGGCGCATACCGCACAGGGCAGCCGCCATTTCACACGGCTCGAATACCACCGTTTCGAGGGCAGCACCGCAGAGGGCGGCAAGCTCTACAAGATCACGAACAAGGCGTTTGAAAACCGGCTCAGCACGAAGGGCGAAGTTACCCTTGGTGAGGAGGTGGCGCTTGACAAGGTTGACGCATGGGCGCATCTGGCCCCCGAAGTTACCATTACCAACCTTGAAACGCCGCTGTTCGGCTACTATCGCGTTCCCGGTGCAAACACTGTTGACCCGTCGTCCCCGCTGGGACTTTCCGTGTTTGCCAATGCTCTTGCAGAGCTGAAGGCCATCGACATTGCCGTCAGCCGCAAGAATACGGAGATCGAGGACAGCAAGCACATTACCTTCGTCGGGCAGCAGCTCATTCAGAACGCGCAGAACCGCAACGTCGAGCTGCCGCGTTTCGTGAAGGGCCTCGGTATGGGCCTGTCTGACGGCGAGGTTTCCGCAATCCATGAGCACGCGCCGACGCTGTTGACCGACGCGCGGATCAAGGACATCAACTTCGACCTGTCTATGGCCGGTGTCAAATGCGGCTTTTCCGAAGGCGTGTTTGTACTGGACGGCCAGACCGGCATGATTACCGCAACACAGGTCGAGGCCGACGACCGCGACACCATCCAGACGATCAAGACCGACCGCGACGCGCTCAAGGACGCCATCACACAGGCGCTGGCAGGTGCTGACGCGCTGGTCACGCTCTACAACCTCGCGCCGCTGGGCGAATATGAGGTCAATTTCAATTTCGGCGACGTGACCTACAACTATGAGGAGGACAAAGCCTCGTGGCGCGCCTACGTCATGCAGGGCTGGGTCCCGAAGTGGATGTACTTCGTAAAGTTCGAGGGCATGAGCGAGGAAGAAGCAAAGGCTATGACCGCAGAGGCTGACGCGGCGCAGATTGAGAAAGCCCAGCTTTTCGGCGCAGAATAGGAGGCGGCATAAATGCTGACCCCTCAGCAGATTCTGGATATCATCGAAACCTTGTACCCGCAAATCGACGAGTTGAACGTGTGGATCACCAGCGACCTTATCCGGCGAGTTATGGCACGGTTAGGGCGCGGTGAGGGCGTTTTTCTCACCGCCTCGGATGAATGGCAGCTTGAGGTTTATCAAGCCGCAGGCGGCCATCTGGACGCCGTACAGCGGGAAATCAAGCGCTGGACGAAGGCGACGGACGCAGAGATCAAGCGCATCTTCGAGGACGCCGGTATCAAAGCCCTTGCCTACGACAGCAATTTCTATGTTGAACACGGGCTTGCGGGCATTGAGCTTGCACAGTCTGAGAGCATGATCCGGCTGCTTGAGGACACCTACCAGCGCACGGCGGGCACCGTCCACAACTTCACCCGCACGACCGCGCACGCAAGCCAACAACGGCTGCTGAAAGCTCTGGACACCGCACATTTCAAGGTGGCGTCCGGCGCGACGTCGTACACGCAGGCCGTACAGGAGGCCGTCAGCAGCATTGTTGACACGCAAACGCAGGTCGTCTATCCCACCGGACACGTTGACACCATCGAAACCGCTGTGCTGCGGGCCGTTCGTACCGGCGTCGCGCAGGCGTCCGGCAATATGGCCGTTCAGGGTATGGAGGAACGCGACTGGGACATTGTGCTTGTGTCAGCGCACCTCGGCGCACGCTACGGCGACGGCGGTCAAAACCCCGGAAATCACTTCTGGTGGCAGGGCAAGTTCTACAGCCGGACAGGCCGAACGCCTGACCTGCCGCTTTTCGCGGAATCCACAGGGTATGGCACCGGCGAGGGCCTGTGCGGCTGGAACTGCCGCCACAGCTTCGGCCCCGGCGATCTGCGGCACAACCCATACGCGCAGTTCGACGCTGAGGAGAACAAGAGAGCTTTTGACCTCAGCCAGAAGCAGCGCGGGAAGGAATCGCGCATCCGGCGCACGAAAACAAAGCTGGTCGGCCTTCGCACGGCCATTGAGGCAGCGGAGGACGCAGGCGTAAAAGCTACACTTGAAGCGCAGTACACACGGACGGCAAAGCTGCTGGAAAAGCAGAATTTGGACTATAACCAGTTCTGCACGGACAACGCCCTGAAGCGCCTCTCTGACCGCATCCAGATTGCAAAATGGACGCGGGAAGACGCGCGAAAATCCATTGCCGCCGCCCGCAGCAAGTAAATAATCGCAAAGCAGAGCTTTACAGCACCATTTCGGCGCTGCGAGGCTCTGCTTTTCTATGCCCCTTCCAGTATCGCCGGTGCAACTCCGGCGGGGGTACAAAATTGGACTATCGGCGGTCCTAACAATGCCGAAAACGGCCAGACGCTGCAACGTCTTAAATATCTGCTATTGCCGTTATACAGGAGGTTATCTATGAAAACCGAAGAACTGACCGCACTGGGGCTGAATGAAGATCAGGTCAAGCAGGTGTTCGCGCTCAACGGGAAAGACGTTGAGGCCGCGAAGGCCGCCAAGGACAAGACCATTGCAGACCTCACGGCAGAGCGCGACGGCCTGAAAACCCGCCTCGATACTGCCGAAACCACGCTGAAGAAGTTTGAGGGCATCGACCCGCAGCAGATTCAGCAGGAAATCCAGACCTACAAGACGCAGGCGGAGGACGCGGAGAAGAAATTCACCCGCGAGATCACGCAGCGCGATCAGAAGGACTGGATCACCAAGAAGCTGGACGAGTACGGCGTCACTTCTCCCTTTGCCCGCACGGCCCTTGTGTCCGAGTGTATGTCTCCGGACGCCGGTCTGACGTGGAAGGACGGCGCATTTTTCGGCTTTGACGACTTTATGAAAGCTGCCAAGCAGAAGGACGCCGGTCTGTATCAGACTGCCGAGGAAAAGGAAGCCGCAGAAAAGGCGGCAAAGCAGAAGGAAAAAGCGCCTGCTTTTACGGGACCCACGGGCGACCCCGGCACCGGCTCTGAGAAGTACACCCCGCCCAAAATTTTCTGATAAACAAAGGAGTATGAATTATGCCTCGTATTAACGCACTGAACATCCTGCTGGAAAGCGACGGCAAGGAATATCTTGCCGAGCTGTACGGCAAAACCATTGAGGGCGTCCAGAAGGCGCTGATCTCCGGCTCCATGAAGAACATGGACCTGTCCGGCGATCCCGTTTCCGGCACCGTCGAAGCTAAGCGCTTCGTCAACGCCACCCCCAAGAACTACGGCACCGCGCGTACCGCAGGCAAGGGCGACGCCGTGAAGGCAAAGCCCGTCACTGTTGCCATCGACACCGACCGCGAGATCGTCGAGGAGCTGGAACAGAAGGACGTCCGCCTGTACGGCGTTGACGGCGTTCTGGACCGTCGTTCCGCAAACCACATTCTGCGTATGGCTGCCGAGCTGGACAATGCGTTCTTTGCCGCTGCTGCCGGTAAGGCCACTGTGCTGAACCTGTCCGCCTACAAGACCATCTCTGACGAGCTGGAAGCCATCATTCAGGAATGCGAAACCACCCAGAATGACTTCGTGGACGGCGTGCCTCGCTCCATGATGCACCTCGTTCTGTCCCCGAAGTATTACGGTATGATCCGTAACGACCTTGACAAGCAGACCAACAACGCGAACGTGAACACCGCCGCCGAGGAGTTCCTTGTGTGGCACGGCGTCCGCGCGTACAGCTGCGTCCACCTTCCCGCTGGCTGTAACTACCTGCTCATGGTCGAGGGCGCTGTTGCTCAGCCCATCATGGCCGACCAGTACACCGCCGAGAAGATCCCTCTCTCCAATGCCTACGGCGTCGAGCTGTTCTACCACTACGGCACCACCGTTGTCATGCCTGACCTGATCTTCAAGCCCGGCGTGTTCACCAAGGCGGCTACCTATGCTGCCGGTACTCAGTATTACACCGAGGCCAACGGTGTGTACACTGCTGTCTCCATCACGGAGTTCGCGTCCGGCACCACCTACTACACCATGGCCTGATGTAAGGAGGACGCTATGCTGTTTCGCAACCTGAAATCGGGCAACATCGTAGCGGCCACCGATGAAACCAGCATTGAGCTGATGCAGAGGTCGGCCATCTACGAAGCCGTAGAAATCGCCCCGGCTGTCGCACCCGCGCCCGCAAAGGCGGAGGACAAGCGCCGTAAGAAGCCCACAGAGGCCGAAACGGACGCCCCTGCCGAGGTGCAGGAAGACTAAGGAGGCGTTGATATGGCATACACAGACTTTGCGTTTTACGGCTCCGGCTACTTCGGGGACACGCTGACCGAGGAAACCTCCCCAAAGTGGCTTGAACGCGCCAGCGACGAACTGGACGCAATCACCTTTGGGCGGCTCACGTTTGCGTTTCCGACCGTGGAAGCCCATGCCGTCAAGGTCAAGAAGGCTGTTTGTGCCATTGCCGAAGCCCTCTACTGGATCGACGTCCAGCGGAGGGCATCTTCCGCGCAGAAAGCGGAGGACGGAAGCTATCACGGGGCTGTCGCGTCTATCTCGTCCGGACGGGAATCCATTTCCTATTCGGCGGGCAGCGCGAATAGCTCCGTTTATGCTGCCGCCGCGACAAGCGCAGAGGCACAAACAAATTTGATCGGCAGCATTGCCGCGCAGTATCTGGCAAATATCCCGGATGCAAACGGCGTCAATCTGCTGTATGCGGGAGGTGTTGGGCGTGTACCGCGACACAATAACGGTCTTTAATTACCACGCCGCAACCGGGCGCTGGTTTCCGTCCGTCATTTCCGGCGCTGACCTGCTGACCACAAAAGCCAACAGCGCGACAACTGCGGGAGGCAACAACGCTGACGCCGTGGACATCATCATCCATTGCACGGCGGACAAGCGCGTTCCCACCGGCGCGGGGATGAAAAGCTACACGGGGCCGAAGGAATATGCCCGCTGCGACAATCCGGCACAGCACATCACCTTTGCCCCGGAGTGCGATTTCATTTTTGCTGGTGCATGGCCTGACACCGAGCCGCTGACCGATGACGACTATGACGAAGGCCTATACCACGCCCTGAACGCAGAACGCGACGGAATCTACCTGATAAGCTCTGCTGGCTTTTACGGCCTTCTCCCTCACTTCGAGATCGGAGGGCGGTAAAATGTCCGGCCTCCCGAAAATCTCCTATTCTGACGGCGGCGTACACGTCACTGTTGACCTGCGCGCGCTGGATCAGCGTATGCGCGAGGCGCAGCAATGGCTGGGCGACCGCGTGCTTGAGGACTGCAAAGCCTGTATGCCGCTGCTGACCGGCAGCTTGCAGCAGCGCTCCCACACGGAGGACGACGGGAAAAAGGTCGTCTTTCCCGGCCCGTATGCGCGCTACCAGTACGGCGGTAAGGTCATGGTGGATTCCGTAACCGGCAAAGGCCCCCGCAAAATCCCTACAGGCCCCGGTGAATACATCCTGCGTTTCCGCAAGGGCGCAAAGCTCGTTGCCACCGACAGGCCGCTGAAATACTCCAACCCGCAGGCCGTTCCGCAATGGTTTGAACACGCCAAACGGCAGAACAAGCAATTCTGGATCGACGGCGTGAAGGAGAAAATCGGAGGTAAATAACCATGCCGTCGAAAACGGTCATCGACATTGACGGCTCTGAGGCCGTCAGCAAAATTCTTCTTGACCTGCTGAACAAGTTCCCCGGTCTGGCCACCGGCAAAAAATCCATCCTGTTCTCCACGCTCTCGGACGCTTCGGGGATCGGATTCTTTCCGATTTCCGGTGCGGCTTTGCAGAACAGCACAGAGGACGTCACCGGTCACGTCACGCAGGTCTGCCAATACCCGTTCAATGTGGTCTACCGCGCCGCTCCGAAATCCGAAACTCAGCGCATCCGCATCAAAGAATTCCTTGATGCGCTGGGCAAGTGGCTTGAGCGGCAGCCGGTCACGCTGAACGGCAAGAGCCACCAGCTCAGCGCATACCCCGCGCTGCTGGCTGGCAACCGCGTCATCAAGAAAATCAGCCGCACAAGCCCTGCCTACCTCAACTCCGCCTATCAGGACGGCGTTGAAGATTGGCTCATTGCCCTGCGGCTGGACTACAACAACGAATTTGATATTTGAGGAGCTGAAATTATGCCGAAAATCGAACGCAAGTATCTTGCCCATTTCCTCGACGCCAAGTTCGGCGTCAAGACGCAGGGCGAGGAAACCTACACCCCGAATTATACCCGTCTCGGCAAGGACCTTGAGGAGTATAACGAGGAGCTGAACCCCGACGTTGAGGTCAACAAAAACATTCTGGGCGAACAGAATGTCGTCCACAATGGCTACGAGGTGCAGTCTGAGGTTGACCCCTTCTATGCCTACAGCGGCGACCCGCTGTTTGAACGTCTCGCAAAGATCGCCAATGAGCGCCTGACCGGCGACGACTGCATGACCACGAAGGTTGACGTGCTGCTTAACAGTGACGGCACCGTGGCATGGGCCTACCGTGAAGACGTGTGGGTCGTTCCCGAATCTGTCGGCGGTGACACCTCCGGCGTGCAGATTCCCTTTACCGTGTACAACGCGGGCAACCGCGTCAAGGGCACCTTCGACCTCACCACGAAGACCTTCACCGCAGACACCAACGCTGCGGGCTAATCATCCACCCCCGCCGCCCTGCGCCTAATACGCAGGGCGGCAACATTTTGAATTCAGGAGGCAATTAAAATGGCTGACAAACTGGTACAGCAGAATTTCAATGAAATCATCATCGACGATGGCAGCGTAAAGGTGCCTATCCGAAATAAGCACGGGGAACAGATCGGGGAATTCTCCTTCCGACCGACCGACATCGGCATTGTGGATCGCTTCAACAGCGTCGCCGCAGAGTTTGACAAAATCGTCGAGCCGCTGGAAAGCGTCAACATCAAGCCGGACGGCACTGTAGACGAACGGAACGAAGCCGAATTCGCGGCACTGCGTGAGGCTGAAAAACGCCTGTACACTGCCTGTGACAAGCTCTTTGGCGGCAATATGTCGGAGGCGTTCTTCGGTAAGATGCACCCGTTTTCCCCCATCAACGGTCATTTCTACTGCGAAAACGCGCTGTCTGCGGTCGGTGCTTATATCTCCCGCCAGTTCGACCGCGAGGTGAAGAAAGTCAACTCCCGTGTTGAGCGGTACACCCACGGCTACCGTACTGGCAAGCACAAGGGCGGTAAAAAATGATCGGAACACTGCCGCGAAGTCTTGAGGTAAACGGTAAGTTCTACCGCATTCGCAGCGATTTTCGGGATGTTCTGAAAATCGTGATCGCGTTCGGTGATCCCGACCTCGAAGACAAAGAAAAGGCTTATATCTGCCTGTTCATTTTGTTCAAGGACTTCGACGCAATTCCAAAAGACGACTACGAGGCGGCCTTCAAGGCCGCTCTCGCTTTTATTGACCACAATGACAAGCCGGAGGACACGGGCGGAAAGCCGCCTCCGCGCGTCATGGACTGGGAACAGGACGAGAGCATCATGTTTCCAGCGGTCAATAAGGTTGCCGGTTTTGAGGTCCGTACCGCCCGGTATGTTCACTGGTGGACCTTTATGGGCTATTACATGGAGATTTCAGACGGCGTTTTTGCACAGGTGCTCAACCTGCGTCTGAAGCGTGCAAAGGGCAAAAAGCTGGAAAAGTGGGAGCGTGAATACTGGAATTCCAACCGCGCTATTTGCGCCCTACGCACGAAGCTGACTGAAGAAGAACAGGCAGAAAAGGATAGGATCGACGCGCTACTCGGCTAAGAAAGAAGGTGGTTAAATGGCAGATCAGGCTGACGGCTCTATCATCATTGATACCGAGATAAATTCGGACGGATTTAAGGCCGGAAGCGCTGAATTGCTTGCGGCTATCAAGGCGCTGTCCACGGAGGTCAAGAATCTGGGACAGACGCTGAAAGAACTTTTCAGCAAGCCGCTGACACCTGAAATCAATACAGGTGGCGCAGAGGATAAGGTTGCAGCGCTTGAGGCAAAAGTACAGGAGCTGCAAGCCTCCCTCGAAGAATTACAGAATACCAACGGCAGCGGCACGCCTGCGCCGGAAACAGCTACACCGCAGGTGAACATCGGTGGTGTGACGGAAAAGGCATCTGGTTTGCAGCGTGAGATCGACGCCGTGAACAGCAGCGTGCAGAAGCTGGAACCGACTTTCCAGAAAGCTATGTCCGGCAGCGAGAGCGCTATGACCTCCTTTGAGGGCAAGGCAAGCACGCTGGAAAGCAAGATCGCGGAGCTTCAGGAACGGCTGGATGCAGTCGGTCAGACGCAATTTCCGACGCAGGAATACGCAGAACTCTGTGCGGAGACTGAAAAAGCCGGTCAGAAACTCGAATCCCTTCTCAACAAGCAGGAGAAAATGCAGGCTCTTGGCGTGAGTGAAAATTCCGCCCAGTGGAAAAACCTGCAATACGACCTTGATTTGACCGCACAGAAATATGACCGGCTCGAAGCCGCAAAGGCAAAAATGGAGGCCTCCGGCACCGCATTTCAGGCGGGCGTGGACACGACGCAATACGCGCAGATGGAATCTACACTGTCCGCAGCAGCGGCCCGTCTGGATGAAATGCGCGCCGGTACACAACAGTCGGAAAGCCTTATGAGCCGCCTCGCCAGTAGCGCACGAAATGTCGCGTCTTTCATCGGCAGAGCGGCAAAGTCGGCTGCCGGGGCGCTTGTGTCCGGTATCAAGGCCGCCGCATCCGGCATGGCAAAAATGCTGTTCCACAGCAAGAAGATGAACAGCCAGTTTGGCGGGCTGATTTCCGGCGCGAAGAAATTTGCACTCAGCTTGCTTGGCGCGCGCGGCGTCTGGGCGCTGCTGCGGAAAGCGGTCAGCGCCTATATGGCCGAAAATCAGCAGCTTTCCAATACGCTGTCCGCCTGTTGGTCGGGCATAGGAAACTTGCTGGGGCCGATCATTACACGCATTATCAACCTTGTCGCACAAGCTGTCGCCTATGTGACCGCGTTTCTCAAACTCTTTGGCATCTATGGAAAAACTGCATCCAAAGAAATCAGCAGCGCAGGCGGGGCGGCATCCAAAGCTACCGATAAGCTCAAACGGCAGCTGGCCGCGTTCGATGAACTGAACATTCTCAGCGACAACAGCTCTGACGGCGGCGGGGGTGGAGGCGGTGCCGGTGATCTCGGAAGTCTGCCCGATGTAACGCTGCCCGACTGGGCAAAACTTATGGTCGAGCAGATCAAGGCCGGTGACTGGGCCGCAGCCGCAAACACTCTGGCGGCAAAGCTCAACGAAATGGTTGATACCGTAGACTGGGCGGGCGTCGGCGATAAGATCGGGTATTATTTGAACGGCGCGTTGACTTTCCTTGCGACGTTCATCCAGAACTTCGACTGGAAAAACCTTGCGTCGCGCTTTGCAGAACTCCTAAACCACATTATTACCGGTGTGGACTGGGGAAATCTCGGTGTGATCCTGACCGGGAAATGGGCAATCATCCTGAAATCGCTTGACGGCTTTTTCGGCACGCTTGACGGCGCAGCAGTGAGCAAGGCCATCACGGATTTCATGTGCGGGACCGTGAACGCCGCCGACTGGATCGGTATTGCGGGAAGTCTCGCAAAAAACATCAGCAATTTCATTTCGGACATTGATTTTTCGGCACTTGCCGAAGCGCTCAGTACACAAATCAGAACGGCGCTTCAAAGTATGGTCGCTGCTGTCGAGAACTTCGACTGGGCAATGCTCGGAAGAAAAATCGCTGATTTTCTCAACGGAATTGATTGGAGCGGGATTTTCTCTGACCTGACAAGATTGCTTGGTGGCCTGCTTATCGGAGCGCTCAATCTGCTTGTCGGCTTTGTGGATCAGGTCGATTGGACCGGCCTTGCAGACGAAATCTGGGCTTGTCTCGAAAGTCTTACCACCGACATTGACTGGGACGGCTTCGGTGAATTGCTTGGCAAGTTTGTCAGTGGAGCCATAACCGGCGTTCTCGATCTCATTACGTCTCTGTTTTCAGATCATGACTGGGGCGAAATGGTGCAAAACCTGATTGGCAGTCTGGGGGAGGCACTGGGCGCGGTAATCGAAAACATTGACTGGCTCGGCCTGCTGGAATCCCTTGCGACCGCTCTTATCAGCATTATTGTTCAGATTCCCAGCATTATTGTGGGTGCCATTGGCGGAATATCCGACCTGCTTGCAAGTTTGTTTGAGGCAATCGGCCTCGATTCTATCGCCGGTTTCTTTCGTGGAATCGGAGACGCAATGCGCGACGCGGGTTCGTGGCTGAAAGAAAACCTCGTAGACCCTGTTGTGAACTGGGTAAAGAACCTGTTCGGCATCCACTCTCCGTCTACTGTATTCGCAGAAATCGGTACATTCCTTATCGACGGACTAAAGCAGGGCATTTCTAATGCTTGGCACAAGATCACGGACTTCTTCTCCGGCGTAATCGAAAGGTTGAAGACCTTCTTCAGTAACGCATGGAGCAGTATCAAGTCCACCGCTACCACGGCATGGGCCGGAATCAAGGGCGTTATCAGCAGTGCATGGAACGGCATCAAATCCGGTGTGTCGTCTGCCTGCAATACCGTCAAAACCGGTATCTCGAATGCTTGGAGCGCCATCAAATCTGGCACCACAAGCGCGTGGAACGGTATCAAGAGCGGGCTGTCTTCGGCTTGGACGAGCATCAAGACCACAGCATCGTCCACTTGGACAAACCTGAAAACTACTGTCAGCAACGGCTGGAACAACATCAAGGCGAACACCTCCACCGTTTGGAACGGTGTAAAAGCTACACTGTCCAGCACTTGGAGCAATATCAAGTCTACCGCGTCGTCCACTTGGAACAGCATGAAGACTACGGCTTCCAGCGCGTGGAACAGTATGAAATCTACTGCATCGTCCACATGGAGCAATATCAAATCCTCCCTGTCCAGCACTTGGAGCAGCATCAAATCTACCGCATCCAGTACATGGAGCGGCATCAAAAATGCGATCCAGAATCAGGGCTGGTCCGGCGTCGGCAGCAATATCTGTAACGGTATTGCCAACGGTATCAGCTCCGGTTGGAGCTGGCTGAAGAACAAGGTTTCCAGCCTCGCAAGCAGCCTTCTCAGCGCTGCAAAATCCGCGCTGGGTATTCACTCCCCGTCGCGGCTGTTCCGTGACGAAATCGGCCTGAATATCGGCTACGGCGTCGGTGAAGGTGTGGAGGCTTCGCAGCCGTCCATCCTGAAATCCGTGTCCGGCGTCGCTGACGCAATCGCGGATGAATTCAACGCCGGTGATTATAAGGTCGGAAACATCGTCCCCACGTCTGAGGTGGACGGTGCGCTGTCCTCGTTCTCGGACAAGATCAGCGGCAGCTTCACAAGCCTGCTTGACCGGCTTCAGGCCATTGCGGATAACATCACGTTCGCCGTTCCCGCTGTGGCTGGCGGTGTCGTGCCCTACAAGGCCGCAGCAGCCGCAGCAAGCGGCGGCGGTGCTGACATCGGCACGACCATTGAAACGTCCAATGACGCGCTCGCAAGCGTTGTTACGCAGGTCGTGACCAATGCGACCGCAGCCATTGTGACGGCCATCCAGAACTACAGCGGTACGACGGTCAACTTCGACAAGACCGCAATCGCGGAAAGCACGATCCGAGAGATCAACCGCAGAACGCGGGCAACCGGAAAATCCCCGCTCGAATAAGGAGGTGCGCACCATAAAACCAATCCTGAAAATCGGAAATCACGACTATACCGCGTGGCTGGCCGAAGACGGCCTTGCCCCGGTTAGAAATGACATCGACGCGGACGGCAGCGGGCGCAACCTCCTTGACGGTCTGATGTACCGCGCAAGGATCGCGCAGAAGGATAAATGGACGGTCAAGTTCAACCGTATGCCTGAGTTGATTATGCGGTCGCTCGCGGCAGATGTTGACGGCGAATACACCGACATTACCTTCCTCGACCCCAAAACCAACCGTATTATGACAAAGACCTATTACACGTCCACGCTCACCTACGGTACGCAGCGCTACGACAAGGGCGACAACCGTACCTACTACGAAGGCTGTACCTTCAACATGACGGAGAGGTGAGCCTATGCGTATTTGTACTGAGCGCTGGACGAAGCTCGCGGCGCGCGGGCGGTTTCGGTTTGACGCAAAGGCACGGATCAATAACAAGGATTACACTGTTATTTCCGCGCCGCGCATCGACCGTTCTCTTATGCCGTCCCCGCTGTCCGTGGGCAACTGCATATCGGCTACACTGAATCTGTCGATCCTAACGGACGACACCATCACCGCAAAAAGCCCCGTCGTCATCATGGGCCGTCTGACGAATGACAAAACTGCCACCGAGTGGAAGGAGTTCGGCACATTCTACATTGACCAGCGTGACACCAGCTTTGCGGGACTTGTGACCATCGACTGCTACGACGCCATGCTCAAGACCAACCAGAACTATCTGGACGGCAGCGACACCGCCGCCAACTGGCCGAAAAGCATGAAGTCTGTCGTGGAGGAGATCGCATACCGAATCGGCGTCGGAATTGACCTGCGAACGCGGATCAAGACCGGCGCTGATTACGTTGTACCGTACCCCAGCGGAAAAACCATGTCGCAGGTGCTGGGGTATATCGGGGCCTGCCACGGCGGGAACTGGATCATCACAGAAGAAAACCTGCTGCGGCTGGTTCCGCTCACAACCGCCCCCGACGAGACGTTCCACGTCATCGACGAGGACTACAACAAGATCACGCTTGCCAACGGCGCGGGCAATCAGCCAGTGCGTCTGGCTTACAAGGAGCAGACCATCTTCAACGCCGTGCTCCCTGTCCCGTCTGGTGTGCTGCCCGGCAGCAGCGATAACGTGCAGCGGTCCTACTTCATCACCGATGAAAAGGGAAACAAAATCGTCACACCGGAGGGCTACTACCTTGTGTGGGACACCGACGCCAATATGGCGAAAAAGGTTTCCTTGCAGGCGGGCGTTATCAATATTCCCGTCGTCTGCGGCGAAATCACGACCGGCACGCAGATCACTGTGACCGGCGTGACACTCAACAGTGACAGCGGGGAGAGCTACACGGCGGGGAACGACAACGGAACGATGCTCACCATCGACAGCAACCCATACGCCACACAGGGCATTTGCAATGACCTGTACACGGCTTTTAACGGGCTGGTGTATTTACCCTTTACGGCAACAAAATCGCTGTACGACCCGGCTACAGAGCTGGGCGATCAGGTAAAAATCGGCGAGCTTGTCCACAGCGTCATGTTCAACGTCAAGCTGACCCTTGACCACAATTTTCGGGCGGACATCGAAGCCCCGAACAGCGAAGAACTCAGTGAGGAATACCCGTATCTGTCCGAGGTGCAGCACCTGAAGCAGACCACGGAGGAACTGAACGGCGCGATTCAGAACGCCGCAAAGGAGCTGGCGGGCAAGGTCGATGATACCGCGCTGGCGGCTGAGATCGAGCGCGCGCAGGGCGTGGAGGTCGCCCTCAGTGAACGTATAGGTAGCGAGGAAAACCGTGCCAAAGGCGCAGAGGACGGCCTGTCCAAGCGCATAAAGAGCATTGAGGATTCCTCTCCCGGCGCTCTTGCACAGCGTGTCTCTACGCTGGAAGGCACCGTTTCGGGGCATACACAATCCATCTCCGCGCTGAACACAGCGATTTCCAACCATGCGTCGGACATCTCGCAGCTTGTGCGGCGTGTGCAAAACGCCGAGGACGACATCGACGCACTACAATCCACCGTAGGCGGGCATACGACAGCACTTTCGGAGGTGCAGGGCACCGTTACCGACCTGCAAACGCGCCTGACCACCGCCGAGGGTACCGTCGCGTCGCACGACACCGCAATCTCGACGCTTCAGACAAAGGTGTCCAATATTGAGGCCGCCTTGATCGACATCTATACCCGGCTGAACGCGCTTGACAGCGGCGGCACCGGAACTTAACCATAAGGAGGAAGAACATGGCTGACAAAAGAATCGCTGATTTTGCGACGCTTGAGGAAGCACAGGACGACGATCTCCTGCTTGTCTCGTCCGAAGGCGAAACCTATAACATGAAATTCGGCACCTTCAAGACGGCTGTGCAGGGCGACGCAGACCGCGCCGCTGCGGCAGCGGAGGCCGCCAAAGCCGCCGCCCAGCTCGCAACCGGTGTGTCCGACGAGGCCCTGAAGGCCGCCGAAGCTGCCGAAGCTAAGGCGCAGGATGCCAAAACGAAGGCGGCGCAGGCAGCGGCCAATGCACAGGCGGCAGCACAGTCCGCGAACTCTGCGCAGGAATCCGCCGCACGCTCTGAGCAGGCGCTTCTGGACGCGACGGAAGCCGTCGCATCCGTCAATGAGTTCGCCAAAGATTTCAACAACCTGAAAACTACCGTAAAGGGCAAGGTTGACGACGCCTATGTTGAGGACGGCTACCTGTATATGACCGCTGACGACGAGGTCGTTGTCGGCCCGCTGGGGCCATTCTCTGGCGGCGGAGGTGGCGGCGGAGACGCTGGCTCCCTGATCCGAATTGTCAATAAGCTGACCTCGCGGGCGTTCTCCGTGATGAACGGCGCGACCGTCGAGATCAAATTCAACTGGACGTCCACCGATACTTCCGACGAACAGCCCACCGGCGATGGCTCGGCAACATGGCGCATCAACGGGACGAAGGTAGCTACACAGGCGGTGTCGCAGGGCGATTGCGCCTTCGACGTTACGAAATACCTCACCCCCGCAAGCGCGAACACGATCAAGCTCACCATTGAGGACGCCTACGGCAATAGCAAGTCCTTCACATGGACCGTCACCGTGTCCACCTATGATCTGGCGTGGAATCTTGGCACCCTTGCTTTCCACGGGTCCAGCGTACTTACTGTGCGCCTCACACCCACCGGAGAGGGCACGAAGACTATCCACATGACCGTGGACGGCACGGAGGCGTTTACGCGCGAAGTCACCACTACGGGGCGCTCCGTCACTGCGACGATTGACCCCACGGCGCTTGAGTTGACGCACGGCGCACACACCGTCGAGGCGTGGCTTGAGGTCACAGCGGGCGGCGAAGTCGTCACGACTACGCACCTGCGCCATGTCGGTATCTGGACGAAATCGGACGACAATACGCCGGTTATCGCGGTGTATCAGAGCGCAATCGAAATCCAGCAGTTCGCCACCGGAAGCATCAATTACATGGTGTATGACCCCACCAGCACCACGGCGACTGTCCGTCTGCTGGAAGGCTACAATACCCTGTCCACACTGACCGTTGACCGCACCATCCAGACGTGGGCGTACCGTGCTACTACGGTCGGCACGATCAACCTCTCCATCCGCACCGGCGAGAGCGTCGTTGCGCCGATCACCGTCACCTGTACCTCTCTCGGCTATGACATCAACCCTGTCACGACCGGCCTTGCCGTTGACCTCGATCCCACTGGACACAGCAACAGCGAGACGACCGCAAAGCAGTTCGGCTACAAGGACGGCGACGGCTCGAATCATCCGCTGACCTTCAGCTCCAATTTTGATTGGATCAACGGCGGATTTCAGATCGACGCAGAGGGCGTCACCGGCTTTGTGGTCAAGCGCGGCACCTACGTTCAGCTTGACCGAAGCCTGTTCAATGACAACGCCGCGACCTCTGGCAAGGAAATCAAGGTCGTGTTCAAGGCTACCAACGTCCGCGACTATGACGCTGAGTTCCTGACCTGCGTATCTGGTGGCATTGGCCTGAAACTTCAGGCGCAGCAGGCGGTTTTCAGCTCTGAGTTGACCAACGTCGAAATCCCGTATTGCGAGGACCGCAAAATCGAGCTGGACGTCAGCATCGAGGCCAGCAACGAAAACAAGCTGGCCGTGGTCTGGCTTGAGGGCGTACCGTCCAGAGCGTTTGCGTACACCGCAAATGATAACTGGATGCAGTCCGACCCGCAGAACGTGAAGATCGGCTCTGACGACTGCGACATCTGGATTTACCGTCTGAAGATGTACAGCCATAGCCTCACGCGATACGAAATTCTCGACAACTTTGTTGCCGACTGCGGCAACACCACGGAAATGGTTGCCCGCTACCTCCGCAACCACATCTTCAACACGGACGGCTCTATCAACGTCACTGAGCTGGCGGCGGCAAATCCGACGCTGCGTATTCTCAAGATCGGTGCCGACCGCATGACCGTTGGCAAGTCCGACGAAGTGGTCTGCACGGTCGATCTCGTCTATACGGACGGCGGCAGCACCTACAACTTCCACGCGACCGGCGTCATTATGAAGGGTCAGGGTACGTCCTCTGCTGCATACGGCGAAGCCGCCCTCAACCTCGACCTTGATTTCAGCAAGGCTATTTGGGAGAACGGCGCGGGTGAGCGCATCGAGACGTTCGCCATGACCGAAAACGACATTCCCGTGTCGTACTTCAATATCAAGCTGAATGTGGCGTCCAGCGAGAATGCGAACAACACTGTTCTGGCTGATGACTACAACAACTTCCAGCCCTTCCTGTCCGAAGGCCGCCGTGCTGACGCCCGCGTCCGTGATACCGTCAAAGGCTACCCCTGCGCCGTATTCTTCACCAACACCGGCACAAACGCCGTGAGCGTCGGCGCACGGTCTGTCGGCGCAGGCGCTACGATCCTGTATGGCAACGGCGACATGAACAACAGCAAAAAGAACTTTGCAGTGTTCGGTCAGACCGGCGAACGTCCGCTTCAGTGCTGCGTCGAGATTTCCAACAACATTGCCAGCCAGTGCCTGTTCAAGTCTGCTGACCTCACCGCCGAGACGTGGGACGGCAACGGTGCCTTTGAGTTCCGCTATCCCCAAAAACCCACCGCAGAGATGAAGGCAGCATTCCAGACCATGCTGTCGTGGGTGGTTTCCACCGATACCACCGCTCCGACCGGTAACGCGCTTAGCGCGCCCGTGACCTACGACGGGACGACCTACACGAACGACACGAAGGAGTACCGCGCGGCGAAGTTCAAGGCCGAGGTCGGCAACTACTTCACCGTGGACAGCCTGCTTTACCACTACCTGTTCACCGAGCGCCACTGCATGATCGACAACCGTGCCAAGAACGTTTTCATCTCCTATGAGTACGATCCTGACGTGCAGGACTACCGCTGGAACGTCTGCAAGGACTACGATAACGACACCGCAGACGGCAACGACAACGAAGGCGGTCTGACCTTCAGCTACGGCCTTGAAGACACCGACAGCGTGGGCACCAAGCCTGTATTCAACGCCTCGTCCTCTGTGCTCTGGTGCAATGTCCGTGACTGCCTTGGCGCAGAGCTGGAAGCCATGTTCAAGGACCGAGAGGCGGCGGGTGCGTGGAGCGCCGAACGCATCCTTGCCAAATTTGCCGCGCATCAGGCGGCGCGCCCGGAAGCGTTGGTGGCCGAAGATATGTGGGGCAAATACTTCATGCCCTATATCAACAACGGCAACACCGCGTACATTGACATGATGCAGGGCAACAAGACCGACCAGCGTACCCAGTTCGAGACATACCAAGAGGGCTATATGTCCTCCAAGTATTACGGCTCTGTGGCCGTGAACGATAAAATTCAGTTCAGAGGCAACACCCCGAACGAGTGGGCGGGTGTCACGCCGACCGGCAACTTCTCCATCACCCCGTATGCCGACTGCTATATCATCGTCAAATACGGCTCCTACAGCGTCCGTAAGCGCGCGAAAAGAGGCACGGCATATGAGATCATCTGCCCCGTTCAGGAGGCGCTGAGCGACACGGAAATCTATGTCTACCTCGCTTCCAATGTGGTTGAGATCAGTTCCATTGCCGGTCTGTACTGCCAGTTCATCGACCTTCAGGGCGCACGCCGTCTGCGCAGCTTCACCGCAGGCGCGGAGGCAGACGGCTACACGAACAAGAACCTGACGTCTATCAGCGTCGGCGCAAACACGCTGCTCGAATACCTCGACCTGCGCGGAACGCCGGAGCTGAAGCAGGCACTTGACCTGTCCGCCCTCACCTCCCTGAAAACGCTTCTGCTGACCGGCAGCGGCATTACCGGCGTGACCTTCGCGCTGGGTGCTCCTGTCGAGACGGCCAAGCTCTGCCCGCTGAACAGCCTGATTGCCCGGCAGCTCTCGCACCTGACCGCGTTTGCTATGGACGGCTCCAATCTCCGCACGATCTGGGTCGAGGACGCCGCAGCAATCGACACCTACGCGCTCGTGAGCGCGGCGGCAAGCCTCAGTCGTGGCCGCCTGCCGGACGTGGACTGGTCGATGAACGACGCCGACGTGCTGCTTCGCCTGAAAGACCTTGCCGGTCTGGACGAGACGGGCAACCCCGCTACGGAATTCGCCCTCAAGGGCGCAGCACATATCGCGGTCGTGTCGCAGGCTGAGTTGACCACCATCATGGCGCGGTTCCTCAATCTGTCCGTGACCTACGATCAGATGGTCAGCTCCTGCACCGTCACATTCAAGAACTACGACGGCACAGTCCTGAATACGCAGACTGTCCGCAAGTACGGCGCGGCGAAAAACCCCATCACTGCCGGTCTGATCGACACGCCTGTCAAGCCCTCCACTGTCGATAAGGTGTTTACCTTCATCGGCTGGGATCAGCAGCTTACCTACATCCTCGAAGACCTCGTTGTGACAGCGCAGTATTCTGAGGCAACGCGGTATTACACCGTCCGTTGGTACAATGGCACTCAGCTTTTGCAGACTGACACTGTGGCGGCGCATGACGGCGTTTCCTTCCGTGGTGGTGAGCTGACGTCCTCCACCGGCTCTATTTGGATGGGCTGGGACGCGCTGACGAACGATGTCACCAGCGACATTGACGTTCACGCAGTGTTCATTACGCCCACGCTGCCGGACACCGTAGCAACCAACTTCGACTACCTGTACAGCGACGACACGAACGACAACAGCGGCTACACGCTGGCGGAGTTCTACGGCATTATGGAAACGGGGAAGGCGAAGGATTACTTTGCAGTCGGTGACAAGATCAAGATTATTCCGACAACCACGGTATTTGCCGACACCTCTATCATCATGCAGGTCGCAGGCTTCAACCACTTCAAGAAGAAGGACAGCGACGATTTCGCCGGTGTCGTCTTTACCATGCTGGGCATTATGAACGCTACCCACCAGATGAACAGCCAGAACACCAACGTCGGCGGCTGGGCATCCTGCGGTATGCGGACGTGGCTCAATGAAACCATCTTTGCCGCGCTGCCGCGTCAGTGGCAGTCCATGATTAAGATAGTTCAGGTGCGGTCCTCCATCGGTGACACGAAGGCAGACATCAGCACCAGCAACGACCGCCTGTTCCTGCTGTCCCGCGCCGAAGTTGGCTTCAATGTCAACGACGTACCCTATAAGGACGAGGTAGACCCCGACGCCGAAAACGTGACCTTCGCATTGTTTACTGACAACAATTCGCGTATCAAGAAAACGTACAACGGCACCGGTTCTGCTTCTCACTGGTGGCTGCGGTCGCCTGAGGCGTCGTCGTCTTCGTCTTTCGCCGGTGTGTACGGCAACGGTTACAGCCTCAACGGCAATGCGTCCAACTCCTACGGGGTGGCGTTCGGCTTCTGCATATAATCTGTGCATCTTGGGTATCTGGCCCCCTTTGTGGGGCCAGATACCGACGCACAGGCTTCCGGCCTGCGCCCTATATCGCCGCGTAAGCGGCGCGCGAAAATTTTGAAAATTCACACTTCTCGTCTGGAAATTGGGGGGGCATGTGATATAATATAATTTAAGAACTTTTCAGCAAAAATGAGGTGGTGCCCTTGTCTGTAATCAAAAGCAAGCGCTCTACGTCCGACATGGAGTTTCTGGCGACCGCGAGGAAGTTAGAAATTTACACGATTCAAAAATGCGTGAATTTCCCGAAGCGATACACCTTTTATGTATCACAACCTTTGGCCGCTGCGGCGACGCGCATTTATGAGGACGTCAAGAGAGCAAACAGCATATACCCCTTGAATCAGCATGAGGTTCAGATCAGGCGCGACTACTTCCTACACGCCAACGCTGAACTTCAGAGCATGATTTCCCAGCTTGAGGTGGCGCAGGAGCTGTTCGGTATCGAAATGGACACCCTGAAATACTGGATGGACATTGTAGACACCGAAATTCGGCTCGTGAAAGCCGTACTGAAAAGCGACAGGGCGCGGTACAAAGACCTGCCCTGATAAGATCATAGGTTAAGCGCTGCACAAATTGCCAGTTCTTCGACGAGGTTGACTTCTAACTGGTGGCTGCGGTCGCCTGAGGCGTCGTCGTCTTCGTCTTTCGCCAATGTGAACAACAACGGTAACAGCAACAACAACAATGCGTCCAACTCCTACGGGGTGGCGTTCGGCTCCTCTCGTGCCAGACAAAGTAACCTTCGGGGTGAAATCCGTGCAGAGTGGAGAGAAGGAGTGCTTGACCTTCCTGCAAAGGTAAATATATGCCCTGATGCGTCCGGGCGGACGCTGCTTGCATGGTGCGGATTGCAGGTCATTCCGTATTTCATGCCCGGTGACGCTATGTGCCTACTGCAACCTGCCAACAGGCATACGGGGCAAGCGAGGTTTCATTTCATATGACAAGCGAAGAACGTAGAGAAGCAAGGTATCAACGCCGCGCTGCTGCACGGCGGGCAAAGCGAGACGCCGCCTGCGCCGAGCACGATAACTACGACGAGGTGTTCAGCTATAAGCACCTCTATCAATCGTACAAGTGCTGCCGTCGCGGTGTGTCGTGGAAGGCCAGCGTCCAGAAATACACGGCCAACGCGCCGCTGAACATCCTGCACACATACAACCAGCTTGCAGCCGGAAAATTCAAAAGCCCCGGCTTTTACGAGTTTGATTTGTATGAGCGCGGGAAGCATCGTCATATCCGCAGCACGGTCATAAGCGAGCGTGTCGTTCAGCGCTGCTTGTGCGACAATGCCCTTGTTCCGGTCCTTGAGCGCACATTCGTCTACGACAACGGCGCGTCCATGAAGAACAAGGGCTACGATTTTGCCACGCGCCGGATCACGCAGCATCTCCATGAGCACTACCGGAAATACGGCAACGAGGGCTATATCCTGCTATTCGATTTCTCTAAATTCTTCGACAACGTTTCCCATGAGGTCGTGAAAGCGATCCTGCATAAGGAATTCACCGACGAACGGCTCCTTGCGCTCACAGAGCATTTCATCGACGCTTTCGGCGATAAGGGTATGGGGCTGGGCAGTCAGATCAGTCAGGTGCTGGCCCTCGCCTCTGCAAACCGTCTTGACCACTATGTCAAGGAGATTTTGCAGGTGCGCGGCTATGGCCGGTACATGGACGACGGCTACCTGATCCACACATCTAAAGCCTATCTTCAAAACTGCGTGGCACATATCCGGGCGATATGCGCCGAGCTTGGCATTACCCTGAATGAGAAGAAAACGCAGATCGTCAAGCTGAGCCACGGCTTTTCTTGGTTGAAGGTGCGTTTCTTCATCACAAAAACCGGCAAGGTCGTCCGGAAAATCTATAAGCGCAGCGTCACGAAGATGCGGCAGAAAATGAAAAAGCTACACAGGAAATACCTGCGCGGTAAAATGACCTTCGCGGACATCTATGCGACGTGGCAAAGCTGGCGCAGCTATGCCGCGCGATTCAACGCATGGCACACCGTTCAAAACATGGGCGCACTGTACACCAACCTTTTTATAAACAGCAAGGAGGACTGCTATGGTCTACTTCAAAATCCTGTCTGCTGACGGCACGGTCAAAAGCGTAGAAGCGCTTGCCGATCCCGTCTACGTCTGTTGGCAGACCCGCAACGGCATTCTTATCCGGTGCGACAAACGGGACGCGCAGGGCGTCATGTCCGGCGACGGGAACACAATCTATCAGCTTCAGGGGAAGCAGCTAAGCGGCGTTGAGAGTGACGAACTTCTCAGCGCCGTTTCTATTACCCTTGCAGAATATGAGGAGCTTGCGGCACAGGTCGGCACCACGGACCCCGACGACGATACGCCGGTCAATCCGCCCGACGACCCCGGAACGGAAATCCTCACCCGCGCGCAGCTCACCGAAAAGGTACTGGCCCTTGAAGACGAGCTGGCAGCGGCAAAAATCCTGCTGGGGGTGACGGACGAATGACGCTGAAAGCCCTCGCACAAAAACTGCGGCCCCTGATCGAAACCGCAGCACAAAGCCTTGATGACACGACCGCCCTTGAGGCGGTCGAACTTTTTCCGGCGTGGAAGACCGGCACCGTGTACACAACGGGGCGACGGGTCCGACATGGCGGGATTCTTTATACCGTTTTGCAGGATCACACCGCGCAAGACAGCTGGACGCCCGATGCGGCACCGTCCCTTTTCGCAAAGGTGCTTATCCCTGATCCCGACGTTATCCCCGAATGGGAGCAGCCGGACAGCACCAACCCTTACAAGAAGGGGGATCGCGTCCGATTTAATGGAAAGGTTTACGAGAGCCTTATAGATAACAATGTGTGGTCGCCTTCTGCTTATCCTGCCGGTTGGAGGGAGGTGTCCGCATGACCCTGAAGGATCTTCTTCTGGGCGGCAGCGGCGGTCTGTTCGCGCTGCTGACCATCCTGCAAATCAGCCCCATCAAGATCAACCCGTGGTCTGCGCTGGCCCGCTCGATTGGCCGGGCGCTCAACAAAGATGTTCTGGACCGGCTCACCACTTTGGAGGTCGAACAGAAGGAAATCAAATCGGAGCTGGCCGCCCAAAAGGCGCTTTCCGATAAGCGCGAGGCCAACGGCTGGCGAGCAGACATCCTCCGCTTCAACATGGAGCTTGTCGAGCATACGCGGCACACACGGGAGGACTACATCGAGATTTTGGACGTCATCGACAAGTATGAAAAATACTGTGATAGTCACAAAGACTACGAAAACAACCGTGCCGTCCATGCAATCGCCAACATTGAGCGTTGCTACGACGACCGGCTGAAAAATAATGACTTTGCATAAGGAGGAAATCGCTATGAACCCCGAAACCGAAACCACCACCGAAACCACCGAGGCGGAACTGACCGCCGAAGCTCTGGACGAGCTTTCCAACAACAAAGGGGAGGACTAAATCATGAGTTACACGAATTCGCCGATGGTGAGCTACACGAAGCTCAGCCCGAACCACAGCGGGCAGCGCACCCACAGCATCGACCGTATCACGCCGCACTGCGTAGTCGGCCAGTGCAGCGTGGAGACGCTGGGCCGCATCTTCACGCCGACCTCCAAGCAGGCCAGCTGCAACTACGGCATCGGCCTTGACGGTCGTGTTGGTATGTACGTCGAGGAGAAAAACCGCAGCTGGTGTTCCTCCTCCAATGCCAACGACCAGCGGGCCGTGACCATTGAGTGCGCCAGCGACAGCACAGAACCGTATGCGTTCAAGGATGTGGTCTATCAGACCCTCATCAAGCTCTGCGTGGACATCTGCCAGCGCAATGGCAAAACCAAGCTGCTTTGGCTGGGCGACAAGGACAAGACCCTGAATTACACCCCCAAGGCCGACGAAATGATCCTGACCGTCCACCGCTGGTTTGCCAACAAGAGCTGCCCCGGCAACTGGATGTACGCCCGCATGGGCGATCTCGCCGCGAAGGTCACTGCGGCGCTGGGCGCTGCGGCAGAGCCGGTGAAGCCCACTACCCCTACCGCTCCCAGCATCATCAAGAAGGGCGACGTCGTGCGCATCCTGTCCGGTGCGACCTACTACAGCGGCAAGGCTGTCCCGAACTGGGTAGCCGCCAAGCAGTGGATCGTCCGTGAGGTCAGCGGCGACCGCGCCGTCATCGACAAGAGCGTGGACGGCAAGAACGCCATTTGCAGCCCGATCAACGTCAAGTTCCTGTCCGTCGTGGGCGGGACGGCTACACCGACGCCCAGCTTTAGCGTGTACCGCGTGAAGATTACCGCTGACGCTCTGAACATCCGCAAAGGCCCCGGCACTGGCTACGGCACGAACGGCTGCATCCGTGACCACGGCGTTTATACCATCGTCGCGGAGAGCACGGGCACCGGCGCGACCAAGTGGGGCAAGCTCAAATCCGGCGCAGGCTGGATCAGTCTGGATTACACCAAAAAGGTGTAAATACATATCGAAAAGGAGAATATCACCATGACTAACGTTATCATCGAAAACCTTGTGCAGATCGCGGCAACCCTGCTCATTACCCTGATCGGCGTTCTGGGCGCGTGGCTGTCTACCAAGCTCGCCAAGCGTGAGGAGCTGAAGAACATCTCTACGGCCACCAATGAGGTCATTCACGCCGCCCAGCAGACCGTCCTTGAGCTTCAGCAGACCACCGTGGAGGGCATGAAGAAAGCCCACGCGGACGGCAAGCTGACCAAAGATGAAATTACTGAGTTGGGCAAGCTGCTTATTGACGGCGCTATGGCTAAGATGTCCGACACCTCTAAAAACCTGCTCAACGCTGCTGGTGTGGACATTTCCGCTATCATTCGCGGCGCGGGCGAAGCCCTCATTGCGCGGATGAAATAACCGAACTACAAGGGTTACAGTCAGGCGCACTATGGCTGTAACCCCTGAATTTATGTAACACCTGTGCCGTTACAAAGTGGAAAAACGTAACCCCTGATTGTAACGCCTGTTGTAACCCCGAAAAGCCTTGAAACAAGGCGCTTTTCGGCTTGACGTTACAATGTTACATACTTTTTCTATTGAATACCTGAAATAAAGAGAAAACGACGCACGCGCATCATAGCGTCTATATGCACGCGCGTTATAGGAAAAAGGCCACTGAGTGTAACCCTGCACTCGGTGGCCTTATTTTTTTTGTCTTCTGTGGCGGCAGAAAAAATAAATTCAAATATTTGCTCTCAACCCCTTGACAAGTTCAAACGTTTGCACTATACTAACAACACAAAGAGCAATTATTTGAACTCAAAAACAGGAGGAACATACAATGAAGTATTTCGTAATTGCCACCCATTGGGACGATAAAAGAAAAGCTCCGGTCAAGTACATTGCCGGAGAATTTGACAGATACATGAATGCTGTGCTTTTCAGGGATGCCTACAACAGCTATTACAGCACAGACGCAAAGATCGTTGAGGACTTCGACTTGCTGAATGCCTGAAACTACGCAGAGTGACGGGGTGAAAACCCCGGTAATGCGGCAGGCCGGTCACAAGCCCGGCCACGCTATAGGAGGACAAGAAAATGAAGGTCAAAGAAACACGCTGGATGGACATGGACGATTTGCGGGGGCTGTGCATCAAGCACGGGTGGTTTACACGGGGTGACTGCAAAGCCTACGACAAGCTGCTGAAAATGCCGTATGACGCTAAAGGCAAACTGCGGAACATCACCACGACGATTCTCTGCAACATGGCACAGGCCATCACGCAGTACAGCGATCCTGAAACCTATGAAATTCTTGAGTTTGAAGGCATCCTGTATTGTCTCGGCGAAATCTGCCACACCTGCTTTTCCGTTGAAGACTGAATGGAGGTAACGAAAATGTTCAAGATCAACAGCTACACCGATCTGAAGGTCGCCTACGAAATCCTTGAGATCGCTTATGAGAGCGGCAGGAGCCAGAAGGCCGCCGACCTCAAGCGCGAAATGCGCGCGTTCTTCCATCGCCCCGTCTCTGAGCGCCGCATCGTTCAGGACGACGGCATCGACGGCTATACGGAGCTGTTGCCGCTGCCCGAATATATCGAAACGATGGACGAGGCCGTCAGCTACTTCGAAGACTACGAATACCGGCACTATTACCCGTCCGCCTATGACTGCACTGGTCAGGCGTTTACGAGCTGGTACAAGGTTTTCGCTCGTGGCGGACGCTTCTGGGCCTACCACCGTGTCAGTGTGGATGTTTGAGAGGAGGATAACGAGAGTGAGGTATCTGGTTCAGGCCATTCTGATTGATGGCGATATCGAAACTGTGGTTGGCAGCATAAAGAGCGATGACTACAAGGCCGCCGCCACATTCCTGATGATGATGCACCGCCACGGCTACAAATACCTTTACCGTGCGATGGACATTGAAACCGGGGAAATCGTGATGTCAACAACAAAGAACGAATTCCAATGAGCCGAAACGCCCGTTTGGGCGTCTGCCGGAACCGCCCCACCGGCACTGAAGATGGCAGGGCAACGGAGGTAAAGCATGAAAACATATGTAGTCTATTTCTTCATCAAGGCAAACCGGACAGAGTATCTGGCCGACGTCGCTGTCGAAGCTCCTACGGCAAAAGCTGCCTGCGCGCTTTGCAAGGACTGGTATTTCAAGACGACCGGCAAGAACGCTTTCCGGCCCACAACGAAGCTGAGCGACGAAGACCGAAAGTGGTATGAGGACCATAACCGCATCAAGCACTTCGACGCGACGCTGAAGCAGAATGGAGAGAAGTAATGAAACTGGATCGAACACTGTTCAAAGAGGTCAAAGCGCTGGCCGGTGATGGAAGCCGGGAGGCAAAATTCGCCCTGCTGCGTCGGATCGACGCAGCGAGGACGGACCTCTCGACATCGAAGGCCCGCGAGAATTTTAACGCCTGTCTGTCCAAGCACGGCAGGGCGGTTGTCGCGGTCTGCGTGGCCGCCACGCTGGATGCCCGGAAAGATCGGCTGGATTGCTGGAATTGGGTCTGGGCGTATGAGGTCCTGTCGGCTCTGCCCCAGAGTATAACACTGCGTAACCTTGAACGCGCCCATATCGAAGATGGCCTGCATCCTACCGCTATCTGCGATTATGCCGGTCCGTTCATCCGAATGACGATCGAAGAATAGGAGGTGTTATGTATGGCAACCTATGAGATCATCCGCGAGACACACGGAGAAGCAACTTGTCTGGCAACGACCCTCGGCGGTCAGCGCTGGTGGATCACCCGCACGGCGGAGTTTTCTTTCACCGTAGAAACCTGCCTTGAGGTACAGTACGGCGACATTGAAGTTGTGGCCGTTAAGATGTGCCGCAGTCTGGCAGCCGCGCAGAAGTGGCTGGAACAGCACTGGCGTGACTGGGTGCCGGACGAACGGTGCGAGAGCTACACACGGGAGGGAACATCGTGAGGATTGCAGATCAGAAGCGCGCGGACTTTGTGAAGCGGTTTCGCAGCCTGTCCCGTCGTTTCCCGCTGTGGCAGGCGTGGAGCGACTTCATCACCATGTTCGCCATTGCGCTTTCCAACGCTGTAGATAGTCGATACCGCACGGAGCGCGAGGCAATGTATAAGCGGATCATCGAGAAGTACGAGAAGGCAGAGCGCACAGTGTTCCCTGAACTGGTAGAGGATGTGGTCAACGCCTTCGACGCCGACCGGGAGCAGGATTTTCTGGGCAGCGCGTACATGGAATTGGAACTCGGCAATCACTGGATCGGCCAGTTCTTCACGCCCTATGACATCTGCCGCTGCATGGCGGAGATTACCACCGGTGACGTTGTAGAGCAGATCAACCGCGACGGCTTCGTCACGCTGAATGACTGCGCGTGTGGAGCGGGGGCTACACTGATCGCGGCGGTGAATCAGATCGAAAAGCAGCTGTTTGAGGCAAAAAGCCCGCTGCGCTGGCAGAATCACGTCCTTGTGACGGCGCAGGACCTCGACTTCACAACGGGGATGATGTGCTATATTCAGCTCTCGCTGCTGGGCTGCGCGGGTTACATCAAGATCGGCAACACCTTGACCGACCCCATGCACGACGGAGACGACCCTACGGCCTACTGGTACACGCCCGGCTACTTTTCGTCCGTGTGGCAGCTTCGGCGTATCTTCAGGAGCATGGACAGGCTTTTCAAGGAGGCGGGATAATGGATGACAAAAAGGTCAAATACGACGCGCTTGACGCCATGTGGGCATTCGTGCGTATGGGCGGTTATCAGCTTCACCCAGCAGACATTTCTTCTCTAAAGGACCACTGCGAGCAGCTTCGACACCTGCTGACGCAGAAAACAGCTGGACAGCGGCGCGATAAGCGGGAGGACATCGACTTTCATGAGCTGGACGTAATCACAAATAACATCGTAATCGGGGCAATGGTCCTCTATATGAGCGGAAGCCTCGATGCACTGACACCGAAGGAGGCATCACACCATGAAAAAGAGCGTAATTGAAGCCCGGCAACGGGCGTTGGAAAACAGCGAAGTCGCGCCGGGTATCCTGATCCGGGTGATGGATAAGCCGCATCAGCACGCCGTCATCTGTTCTCACCCGAAGGTTTACCGTGAGAGGGTGCTTGACGGCTGGCACACAGTCGCGGCATTTCGGAACGGCGAGGAGGTGAAAATCTAATGCGAGTTGAAAATATGACCGACCGGGAAATCGTCGCGGCCTGCGCTGTGGATTTCCGACGCAAGGCGCAGGAGGCATACGACGCCTACCAGAGCACCGGCATGATGCGGTATGACAATGCCTATCACAAATACGAGGCTCTGGCAGACGCCCTTGACCGTGACGTTCAAAAAGCCGACACCCGGCAGGCCGCCGCGTCCCTCAAATCCGAGTTGATTATGCTGGCATCGGCGGCAAGCAGGGCGAAGCTGCCCTCCGCGCCGGAAGGTGCGCTGCTGGCGCTGGCGAAAGAGGTTATCGCGGCCGGAAGGCTGTACGGCTATGACGGGAAGGAGATGGACGCATGAGCAGCGGAATAACCATTGTCTGTCGGGAGGTGTGCCGACAGACCGGCGCTGTGACCGCGTATATCTGCAAGAAGGACGTTGAGGACCGCGACCTTCACCTTGTCAGCATTCGTGGCAGGATAAATCCGGAGTTGCAGTATTACGCCGTCCGTACCTGCGTTGCGGACAATACAGAGGAGCTGGAAGACCTGTTGCGGTTTCTCAAGCGCCGCAAACTTACCGAGGCCGACGTGAGCCGCTACGGCGGGATCGTTCGGCTGTGAAAGCTACACGAAGGAGAAAAACAAAATGAAATACAACAGCGTTGAGGAATGGAAGGCGGAGGCGACGCGCCGATTTGGTCCTGATATGCTCAAGTGGCGCTTCCGCTGCCCTATGTGCGGTCACGTCGCGTCCGTGCAGGACTTCAAGGACGCCGGGGCAAAATCTCCGAGCTGTGCCTATCAGGAGTGTCTGGGTCGATACACCGGCAAGGGCACGCCGAAGAAGGGCGACAGCAGCGGCTGTAACTGGGCGGCCTACGGGCTGTTCGGCATCCCTGCTGAGCATGACATCGTTGTCGTGGCTCCCGGCGACCAAGTGGACGTGTACCCGTTCGCAGACGGAGAGCAGGAGGTTGACAATGGCTGAACTTATCGAACGACAGGCGGCAGTTAAAGCCGCCGAACACGCATATAACGAGTGGAATCTTGCAATGGCGGCAGCTGACGGACAGAGGCAGATCAACCGCGTTTTCAAGATGCAGGAGCTGTGCAAGGCTGTGATCTCCGTTTTTGAGAACGTTCCCGCTGCTGATCTCGACTGTACCGGCTGCGTCTGGTTGAATACGCGACACCAGAAGTGTTCCTGCTGCCGGAGGAATCAGTACATCAAGGACAACTACAAGGAAGCCGGAGTATGAAACGTGAAGAATTCTACCGTGGAAAGCGCGGCGCAAAATACGGCATCTGGAACAGAGAGAAGGCAGTCTGGCAGTTTGACATCTGCGAGGACACACCGTTTCTGGCCGAAGCGAGGCTACACCAGAAGATCGGTGACGACGCGAAGAAATGGCGTTTCGAGGCTCGGCGGCTGCCGGACAGGAAAATCACTCTCGTCAAGAGAGTTAAATACGCCGGTGACGTTCACAGCGCTTTGGTGGCGTTGGGCTGGGACATAGACACTGCCGCCGCGTTTCTTGACCGTATTCCGGATGCAAAGTAAAAGGAGGCACGCCGTATGATAAGCAACAAGAAGGTCGTCGAAGCTGCGAAAACCATTGTGGACTACTGCAAGCAGCAGGACGGGTGCCAAAACTGCATCTTCCGCTCGTTTGGGTGCGATCACTGGAACTGTGCGATAGGTGCCTTTGAAATCCGGGATGTGCTGTCAAACATTGAAGCGAAAAAGAGAAATCACGGCTACTTATGAGCAACGCGCGGTGTGAGGGCTACACCGGCGAATAAGAAAGCTGCCGCAGAGGACAATTACCTCTGCGGCAGCTTTCTTGTCAGGCCGAACACGTTCTTAAACCAAAAGAGTTCGTACCTGTGTGTTTTGGTGGAGCTGAGGGGAGTCGAACCCCTGTCCGAAAGCACTTTGACAGGACCTTCTCCGGGCGCAGGACAGTTTCAGCATTCCCTCCCTGCACAGGCACTGGCCAGACTGAGCAGTTCAGTAGAGTCATGATGCATGGGCGGGGCAACTCTTACCCGCCGCACGTCCGCCACATCAACGACGCCCTCCCCGGCCTGTGGCCTCTCCGGTTCAGACGGCTGCCTTAGTTAGGCAGCGACAGCGATACGATTGTTGTCAGTTAATTTTAAGTTGCCCGTTTTTAGGCGGTCAGGCGCCGCCGCCCGCTTATCCTGCCTCCACACCCCCGTCGAAACCGGTGCAGCCCCATATATCTTTCGCTATATGGCGAGACAGAATGATGTTTGCGTATTTGTTTCCGTATCCCCCTCCCGGACGCCGGAGCGTCCGGGAGAGAGAGGCGTGTCTGTTATCTTCCGAACGGATCGGCCAGCTTGTCGGGCTCAGGATATTCCACGCCCTGGGTGTCCACCGTGACCTTGACCATGACCTGATCCTTCTTGGGCTTGTTGGTCATCATGTTCCGGGGCTGGTTGGCGATGCGATCCACCACGTCCATGCCGTCCATCACGCAGCCGAAGGCGGCATACTGCCCGTCCAGATGGGGCGCGTCCTTGTGCATGATGAAGAACTGGCTGCCGGCGCTGTCCATAGGCTGCGCACGCGCCATGCTCAGCACGCCGCGGGTGTGGCGCAGGTCGTTGGGCACGCCGTTGGCGGCGAACTCGCCCTTGATGCAGTAGCCGGGACCGCCCATGCCGTTTCCGTCGGGGCAGCCGCCCTGGATCATGAAGCCGGGGATGACCCGGTGGAAGATCAGGCCGTCGTAGTACCCGGCGTTGGCAAGCGCGATAAAGTTGCGCACGCTCTGGGGCGCAATGTCGGGATACAGCTCGGCCACGATCTTGCCGCCGTCCTGCATCTCAAAGGTCACGATAGGATTTGCCATCTTGGTTCCCTCACTTTGTCACAAGATATGCGTTTTACGCAAAGTCATACATTTCTCAGTACCCGCGGTTTTTCTCCCGCATGGCGCGATCCATCTCCCGCTTGGCGTCCCGCTTGGCCACGGCGTCCCGCTTGTCGTAGGTCTTTTTACCCTTGCACAGACCCAGCTCCACCTTAACGCGGGAGTTCTTGAAGTACACGGACAGGGGGATCAGCGCGTAGCCCTCCTGCTTCTGCAGGTCGTGGAGCTTGCGTATCTCCCGCTTGTGCAGCAGCAGGCGCTTGGGGCGATCCGGGTCGCGGTTGAAGATGTTGCCGTGGTCGTAGGGGGAGATGTGGAAGCTGTAGGCGTACACCTCGCCGTCCTTGGCCACGCAGAAGGAGTCCTTCAGGTTCAGCGTACCGGCGCGGATGGACTTGACCTCCGTGCCGAACAGCTCGATACCCGCCTCGTAGCGATCCTCCACGAAGTAGTCGTGGTAGGCCTTGCGGTTCTGCGCCGCGATCTTCACGCCGGACTTTTCCATGGATGATCCCTCCTTCCTCGGATGTGTCCGTTAGTATAGCATATTTTTTCCTGTCGCGCAAGGGGTAGACGGGGGTGGCAATTCTGAACTTTTTGTGTTATACTGCCGCTTGATGAAAGAGAGGTGCCATATATGGACATGACGGAGAAAACACTGGCCAGCCGGGAGGTGTACCGGGGGCGTATTATCCGGGTGCGGGAGGACACGGTGCTGCTGCCCAACGGAAAGGAGGGACGGCGCGAGGTAGTGGAGCACCCCGGCGGCGTGGGCATTCTGGCGCTGGACGGGGACGATGTGCTGCTGGTGCGCCAGTACCGCTACGCCTTTTCACGCGTGCTGACGGAGATACCCGCCGGCAAACGGGAGCCGGGCGAGGAGCCGTCCGTCACGGCGCGGCGGGAGTTGAAGGAGGAGATCGGCGCCGAGGCTGAAAAGTGGACGGAGCTGGGCGCGCTGATCGCGTCGCCCGGCTGCTACGGCGAGACGCTGTACCTCTATCTGGCACAGGAGCTGACCTTCGGCGCCACCCATCCGGACGAGGACGAGTTTCTGGACGTGCTGCGCATGCCCTTCGATCAGGCGGTGGAGCAGTGCATGCGCGGCGAGCTGACCGACGCCAAGACCGTAGCGGCGCTGCTGAAGGCAAAAATCCTGCTGAAGCGGTAAATTGCCCTTGTATTCTGCCCGGATTTCCGCTACAATCAAACCAGCGGGCGCGCCGCGCCCCAAGGGAGGAGAGAAACGCCAATGTCCATGAATACGAAGAAGAATGTGGCCATCGTTCTGCTGGTGGTGTCCATGCTGCTGTGGGTGCTGCGCAAGCTGAATGTGCTGTACATCCCTGGCCTGTCCATGATCCTGCTGGCCGGCTCCATGATCATCGTGGGTATCATGATGTTCCAGCTGAAGCAGAAAAAGAAGCTGGGCGGCACGCTGATCCTGGCCTTCGGCCTGTTCTGCGTGGTGGCTGCCATTATGGAGATCAAGGGCTATTTCGCCTGAGAAACAAAAAAAGAACCGCCAGCAGGCGGTTCTTTTTTTGTTGTCAGTCAACAATATCCACAGACACCTTGGCGCCGGTACGCTGGGCGTAGGAGCGGATGACGGTGCGTATCTCCTTGGCGATACGTCCCTGCCGTCCGATGACCTTGCCCATGTCCTCCGGTGCAACGCGAAGCTGAAGCGTCAGCTCGTCACCGTTCTCAACCTCGGTCACGCTGACCTGCTCCGGGTGCTCCACAAGGTTCTGCGCGATATACAGCAGCAGATCCTTCATGGCGCGCTCCCGACTTACAGTACGTCGACCTTCTTCAGCAGGGCGCGGACGGTATCGGTGGGCTGAGCGCCGGTCTTGATCCACTCGCGGGCGCGGTCGGCATCGATGCTGATCTTGGCGGGGGAGACGGTGGGATCGTAAGTGCCGATCTCCTCGATGAAGCGGCCGTCACGGGGATAGCGGGAATCAGCGACGACCACGCGGTAGTAGGGAGCCTTCTTCGCGCCCATTCTTCTCAGACGAATCTTGACCATTGTTGTGTTCCTCCATGTAAAATAATTATTTAATATCTGTTAAATGCCCTTGCACATTTGCGTATACATGCAAGTTTATTTCAACCGTTTCTTGCGACCGAAGCCGTGCATGGCGCCTTTGGCGACCTTGCCGCCCATACCGCCCATCAGTCCGCCCAGACCGCCGCGCATCTTGCCCTTGGCCATGGCGGAGGTCATCTGCTGGAGCATCTCGAAGGATTTCAGCAGGCGGTTCACGTCCACCACCTCCAGACCGCAGCCGGCGGCGATGCGCTTTTTGCGGCTGGCGTTGAGGATCTGGGGATTCTCCCGCTCCAGCGGCGTCATGGACAGGATGATGGCCTTGTTGTGTGCCATCTGCTTCTCGTCGATCTGGTCGGGGTCGAAGCTCTTACCCAGATTGCCCGGCAGCATCCCGGCGATCTGGCTCAGGTCGCCCATGTTCTGCAGCTGCTCCATCTGATCCAGGTAGTCGCTGAGGGTCAGACGGTTCTTGCGAAGCTTTTCCTCCAGCTTCTTGGCCTGCTTTTCATCGTACTGCTGCTCGGCCTTTTCGATGAAGGTGAGCATGTCGCCCATGCCCAGAATACGGGAGGCCATGCGGTCCGGGTGGAACAGCTCGATCATGTCCAGCTTTTCGCCGGTGCCCACGAACTTGATGGGCTTGCCCGTCACTGCCCGGATGGACAGTGCCGCGCCGCCGCGGGCGTCGCCGTCCAGCTTGGTCAGCAGTACGCCGTCGATGCCCAGTGCGTCGTCAAAGGCCTTGGCCGCGTTCACCGCGTCCTGACCGGTCATGGCGTCCACCACCAGCAGGATCTCGTTGGGCTTGACGGCGGCCTTCACCGCCTTCAGCTCGTCCATCAGTGCCTCGTCGATGTGCAGGCGGCCGGCGGTATCCAGAAACACGATGTCGTGACCGTGGTCGGCGGCATATTTCACCGCTTCCTTTGCGATGGTCACCGGGTCGATCTGCCCCATCTCAAACACGGGGATATCCAGCTGCTTGCCCACCACCTGTAACTGGTTGATGGCCGCGGGACGGTACACGTCGCAGGCCACCAGCAGGGGGCGCTTGCCGTAGCTGCGGCGCATGAGCCCCGCCAGCTTCGCGCCGTTGGTGGTCTTGCCGGCGCCCTGCAGACCCACCATCATCACAACGGTGGGGCCCTTGGAGGCAGTGGTCAGGCGGGCGTTGGTGCCGCCCATCAGCGCTGTCAGCTCCTGGTTGACGATCTTGATGATCTGCTGCGCCGGGGTCAGGCTGTCCAGCACGTCGGTGCCGATGCACTTTTCGGTGACATCCGCCACAAAGTCCTTGACGACCTTGTAGCTGACGTCGGCCTCCAGCAGCGCCAGACGCACCTCACGCATACCCTCGCGGACGTCGGCCTCGGTGAGCCGCCCCTTTCCGCGCAGGCGCTTGAACACGCCGTTCAGTTTTTCGCTCAGTCCCTCAAATGCCATGGGTGGTTACTCCTTCAGAGCGGCGGCGCTGTTGAGAACCGCGTCGGCCAGCTCGTCCAACCGGGGGTTTTCGTACTGCCGGTAGTTGATGGTCTTGATGTTATTGGCGGCGGTGATGATGGCGTCCACATGCTGCTGCATCTGCAAGAAGCGGTGGATCAGGCCAGTCTTGTCCTCCAGCTCCGTCATGGCGTTTTCAGCCCGGACGATCACGTCCCGCACGCCCTGCCGGGAGATGCCGCAGTTTTCCGCGATCTCCGCCAGAGACAGATCCTCGTTGTAGTACAGGTCAAACAGCTCCCGCTGCCGCGGGGTCAGGATATCGCCGTAAAAATCGAACAGCATGGTCATGCGGTAGGTCTGGTTTTTCACGGTGCCCCCTCCTTCTGTAAAGTTATACGCCTTTACAACAGGGACTATGATACACGATTTTGCAGCAAAAGTCAAGGCGAAATTAGCCGCCCGGAAAAAATTTTGCGGGCATAGCAAAAGACCGCGCCCGATGGGGCACGGTCTTTTGCAAGTGAGGAGAAATAGAAGGAAGAAAACGGCTGAATCAGTCGGCAAACAGCGGGGTGGAGAGATAGCGGTCGCCGGTGTCGGGCAGCAGGACGACAATGGTCTTGCCGGCATTCTCCGGGCGCTTGGCCAGCTCGATGGCCGCCCACAGCGCCGCGCCGGAGGAGATGCCCACCAGAACGCCCTCACGGTGGCCGATCTCCTTGCCTACGGCAAAGGCGTCATCGTTGTCCACGGGGATGATCTCATCGTAGATCTTGGTGTCCAGCACGTCGGGGACAAAGCCTGCGCCGATGCCCTGGATCTTATGGGAGCCGGCGATGCCGGTGGACAGCACGGCGGAGGTCTTGGGCTCCACGGCTACCACCTTCACGGCGGGGTTCTTTTCCTTCAGGAACTTGCCAACGCCGGTGATGGTGCCGCCGGTGCCTACGCCGGCCACGAAAAAGTCCACCTTACCGTCGGTGTCCTGCCAGATCTCGGGACCGGTGGTTTCGTAGTGCGCCTTGGGGTTGGCCGGGTTGACGAACTGGCCTGCCACGAAGCTGTTGGGGATCTCCTTGGCCAGCTCGTCGGCCTTGGCGATGGCGCCCTTCATGCCCTTGGCACCCTCGGTGAGCACCAGCTCTGCGCCGTAGGCCTTCATCAGCTGGCGGCGCTCCACGGACATGGTCTCCGGCATGACGATGATGATGCGGTAGCCGCGGGCGGCGGCCACGGAAGCGAGGCCGATGCCGGTGTTGCCGGAGGTAGGCTCGATGATGACGCTGCCAGCCTTCAGCAGACCCTTGGCCTCGGCGTCGTCGATCATGGCCTTGGCGATACGATCCTTCACGCTGCCGGCGGGGTTGAAGTACTCCAGCTTGGCGACGATCTTCGCCTTCAGGTCGTGGGCTTTTTCGATATGGGTCAGCTCCAGCAGGGGGGTGCGGCCGATCAGCTGGTCAGCGGAAGTGTAAATGTTAGACATGGTGATTTCTCCTTTATAAATATATTGTCAGATGTTGTTGGATGGGAATAAGAGAGGGTGGAAAAAGGTCAACATCGACCGGTCAGGAGAATGAGAGTGCTTTCCATGCGCTCGCCTCGTTTCTGATAATCAACTACCAATTCGGTAGGTTGGTACAGTTATAACACGGCGGAACGGATTTGTCAATCCTGTTTTTGAAAAAATTTTCCGGGAGAGGAATGTGACAATTTTGAAAGGGGGAGAGGGCTTGCGTGACAGGGGCGCGGGAGGGTATAATGGAGCATAAAGGATGTGAGTGTATGTACCGGATATTTATCGTGGAGGATGACCGCACCATCGCCCAGGAGGTATGTCGCCTGGCGGAGAGCTGGGGACTGGAGGCGCGGTGCGCGCGGGATTTTCGGGCGGTGACAGAGGAGGCGGCGGCCTTTGCCCCGCACCTTATTATATTGGATATTGCCCTGCCGTGCTTCGACGGCTACCACTGGTGCCGGGAGCTGCGGAAGCAGACCAATGCGCCCATTCTGTTCCTGTCCTCGGCCAGCGACAACATGAACGTCATCATGGCCATGAACTTCGGCGGGGACGATTTCATTGCCAAGCCCTTTGACGGCGGCGTGCTGATGGCCAAGGTACAGGCCATGCTGCGGCGCAGCTACGACCTGTCGGCGCCGGCGGTGCTGCGGGAGCGGCGGGGCGCGCAGCTGTCCGCCGACGACCAGAAGCTGACGTATCAGGGGCAGACGGTGGAGCTGACCAAGAACGAGTACCGTATCCTGGCCTGCCTGATGGAGAGCGCCGGGAAGGTGGTCAGCCGGGAGAAGCTGATGCAGCGGCTGTGGGAGACGGACAGCTTCGTGGACGAGAACACGCTGACGGTGAACGTGAACCGCCTGCGGCGGAAGCTGGCGGGCGCGGGCCTTGTGGACTTTATCGCCACCCGGCATGGGGTGGGGTATATCGTGGAGTGAGCGTATGAAGCTATGGAGAGCCTATCTCAGGCAGCATCGGCTGACGGTTTTGATGCTTGTGCTGTTTACCGGGCTGTTTGCCGTGTCCTTCGCACTGTATGGCCTGCCGCTGGCGGCGGTGGCGTACCCGGCGGGGCTGTGTGCGTTGGCGGGCGCTGGTATGGCGGTATGGGACTTCCGGCGGGCGGCGCGGCGGCATAAGGAGATGGAGCGGCTGCGGCAGACCGGGGAGACGGTGCTGGCGCCCCTGCCGGAGATGCAGACCGTGGAGGGGGAGGACTGCGCCGCGCTGGTGGAGCAGCTGCGGCAGGAGCTGCGGCAGCAGTTGGGTGCGGCGGAGACGCGCCGGGGCGAGACGGTGGCCTATTACACCGCGTGGGTGCATCAGATCAAGACGCCCATTGCCGCCATGCGCCTGACGTTACAGGGCGAGGACACGCCCGCTGCCCGGCGGCTGACGGCGGAGTTGGGGCGGATCGAGCAGTATGTGGACATGGTGCTGACGTACCTGCGGCTGGAGGAGGGCGGCAGCGACTATGTGATCCGCCCGTGCAGCGTGGACGAGGTGGTGCGCGCCGCCGTGCGGCGGTTCGCCGGGGAGTTTATCGACCGACGCATCCGGCTGGACTATGAGCCGGTGCAGTGGGAGACGGTGACGGATGGCAAGTGGCTGACCTTCGTGGTGGAGCAGCTGCTCAGCAACGCCCTGAAATACACGGGGCAGGAGGGGGTCATCCGCATATACCGGCAGGGGGACGAGCTGTGCATCGCGGATACGGGCATGGGCATCGCGCCGGAGGATCTGCCACGGGTGTTCCAGATGGGCTATACCGGGCAGAACGGGCGGCTGGACAGGCGCTCCAGCGGTATCGGGCTGTATCTGTGCCGGAGAATATGCGGTAACCTGCGCCACGGCATCCGCATGGAGTCCGTGCCCGGAAAGGGCACCACGGTGTATCTGACACTGGGACGCGGCGATTTCCTGCCGGAGTGAAAGGTGACAGAGTTGTTCGTTTTTGGTAAGGCAAACCGATGGATTGGCGGGGTGCGGCGCACTATAATGGCCTTGTTGATAAGGAGGTCGAGTGACTATGAGTATTCTGGAAGTAAGCGGGCTGCGGAAGGTGTATACCACGCGGTTCGGCGGCAGCCGGGTCGAGGCGCTGCGCAGCGTGAGCTTCACTGTGGAGCAGGGCGAGTATGTGGCCATTATGGGCGAGTCCGGCAGCGGCAAGACCACGCTTTTGAACATTCTGGCGGCGCTGGATGAGCCTACGGCGGGCACGGTGCGGCTGGAGGGCCGGGAGCTGCACAAGATCCGGGAGAAGGACGCGGCGATGTTCCGCCGGGAGAATCTGGGCTTCGTGTTTCAGGAGTTCAATCTGCTGGATACCTTCACGCTGGAGGACAATATCTACCTGCCGCTGGTGCTGGCGGGCATGGGCTACGAGGACATGCGGGCGCGGCTGATGCCCATCGCAAAGCTGCTGGGGCTGACGGAGCTGCTGAAGAAGTACCCCTACGAGGTGTCCGGCGGCCAGAAGCAGCGGGCGGCAGTGGCGCGCGCCATCATTACGGAGCCGAAGCTGCTGCTGGCGGACGAGCCCACCGGCGCTCTGGACAGCGGCTCCACCGATGAGCTGCTGCGGCTGTTTGCGGACATCAACCGGGCGGGACAGACCATCCTGATGGTGACCCACTCGGTGAAGGCGGCCAGCCGCGCCGGGCGCGTGCTGTTCATCAAGGATGGGCAGGTGTTCCACCAGCTCTATCGGGGCGAGGACAGCGATACCCGGTTCTACCAGCGTATCTCCGATACGCTGACCATGCTGCAGTCAGGCGGTGAGCCGGCATGAAGCGGGGACTGTACGCCCGCCTTGCGTGGACGGGCATGGTGAAAAACAAGCGCCTGTATCTGCCCTACGGCCTCAGCGCCGCGGGCATGGTGCTGATGTTTTACATTCTTACGGGGCTGTCCGGCTCGCCGGTGCTGGAGCACATGTCCGGCGGCGGCAGCAGCGCCATAATCCTGCGGCTGGGCACGGTGGTCATCGCCGTGTTTGCGCTGATCTTTCTGTTCTACACCCATTCGTTCCTCATTCGCCGGCGGGAGCGGGAGTTCGGCCTGTACAATGTGCTGGGCATGGGGAAGGGCAGCATCGCCCGCATCCTGCTGTGGGAGACGGCCATTACCTACGGCCTGACCACGGGTACGGGGCTGCTCCTGGGCGTGGTGCTGTATAAGCTGGCGGAGCTGGGCATGGTGCGGCTTTTGCAGGTGCCCGTGACCTATACCCTGACGGTCTCCGTATCGTCTCTGCTGGCTGCGGCGGCGCTGTTCGCGGTCATCCACACGCTGATCCTGCTGAACAGCCTGCGGCAGCTGCACGGCGTCAGTGCCGTGGCACTGCTGCGCAGCGAGAGCGTGGGCGAAAAGCCGCCCCGCGCCCAGTGGGTGCTGACGGCGGCGGGCGTGGTGCTGCTGGGCGGCGCTTACGCGCTGGCGGTGTCCATCAAGGAGCCGCTGGCGGCGTTTCTGTGGTTCTTCGCGGCGGTCATCATGGTGATACTGGCCACCTATCTGCTGTTCATCAGCGGCTCGGTGACGCTGTGCCGCGGCTTGCAGAGGAACAAAAAATACTACTACCGGCCCCAGCACTTCGTGTCCGTGGCGTCTATGACATACCGCATGAAGCGCAACGGCGCGGGGCTGGCCTCGGTGTGCATTCTGGCCACCATGGTGCTGGTGATGATCTCCTCCACCACCTGCCTGTATGTGGGGCAGGAGGACGCGGTGAATGCCCGGTATCCCCGCGACCTGTCTGTGAAGGTGTACGGCGACAGGTATCTGCTGGACAGCGAGAAGCTGACACAGGTGCGGCAGGGTGTGGAGAGCACCATCTTCAACTTCGGCGGCAATGTGTCCAATGTGGCGGAATACCGGACGATCAGCATCAGCGGACTGGTGGACGGCGGGAACATCCGTACCGACAGCTCCGGTGCAAGTGTGTCGGACAGCACCCGTGCCGTACAGATACACATCCTGCCGCTGGAGGAGTACAACGCCGCCACGGGGCAGACGCTGCCCCTCAGTGACGGGCAGGTGTATGTGGCCGCGCTGCGGGCGGAATTCGACAGCGATACGCTGTCCATCGACGGCGGCATGATCCGCCACGTGATGAAGCGGGAGATCCCCATGCTGGGCGGCCCGTCGGCGGCGGATATCACGCCGTCCCTGATGGTGGTGGTGCCGGACTTTGAGCAGTTCGTGCCGGCGCTGCAGGACTATTTCATGGAGAAGTACCACAGCTATCCCACGGTGGTGTGGCACTACGCCTTTGACACCGATCTGCCGGAAAACCAGCAGGGGAACATTGACGGCACAACTCCCAACCTGAAGGATGCGCTGGACGACTATCTGGCGGGCGTCAGCAGTGACTGGGGCGTGGGCGTCAGCGTGGAGTCCAAGGCGGGCAACCGCGCGGATTTTTACGGCACCTACGGCGGCCTGTTCTTCCTGGGCATCATGCTGAGTATCGTGTTCATCTTTGCGGCGGTGGCGATCCTGTATTACAAGCAGCTGTCCGAGGGCTATGAGGATCAGTCCCGCTTCGACATTATGCAGAAGGTGGGCATGACCAAGGGCGACATCCGGCGCAGCATCAACAGCCAGCTGCTGACGGTGTTCTATCTGCCGCTTCTCATGGCGGGACTGCACCTGTGCTTCGCCTTCCCCTTTATCCACAAGCTGCTGATGCTGTTCAATCTGGACAACCGCGGGCTGCTGGTCGGCACCACGGCGGTGAGCTTTGCGGTGTTCGCGGCGCTGTACGCGCTGGTGTATAAGCTGACGGGAAATGCGTACTATCACATTGTGGCGGATAATAAGGAATAAAGCAGGAAAAGAGACGGGTCTCCCGTCTCTTTTTTGCGCAGAAATGCGGTTTTGTGTGGACAAATTCCTCCGGGATTCTGTATAATGTAAGCTGATACTCTGTTTGCGTTGACAATATCTTTACGAGCGGCGCGGCTTCCGCGCACAAGGAGGATGTATGCGAAATATATGGACGGTGTTCAAAACTGATATACGGACGCTGAGCAGGTGCTTCTTTGCCTGCGTGGTGGTGGTCGCCATCGCGCTGCTGCCCAGCCTGTACGCGTGGCTGAATATCTACTCCAACTGGGATCCCTACGGCAATACGGGCGGTATCTCCATCGCGGTGGCCTCGCTGGACGAGGGCTATACCGACGAGGACGGCGTATATGAAAACAAGGGGCAGGATGTGGTGGACGACCTGCGGGAGGCCACCAGCATCAACTGGGTCATCGTGGATACGGAGGAGCAGGCCGAGGGCGGCGTGGAGTCCGGCGACTACTACGCGGCGGTGGTCATCGACAAGGAGTTCAGCCGGAACATGTTCCGGATGCTGACAGACTGGACGGGCAAGCCGGCCATCACCTACTACGAGAACGCCAAGAAGAACGCTGTGGCTACCAAGATCACCGACACGGCGGTGGAGACGCTGAAGCACTCCATCAGCGAGAACTATCTGGAGGTGGTCATCGGCGGCATCATGGAGCAGGGGAACCTGCTGGCGGAGGATCTGACGGCGGACGACCCGGAGTCGGCGGTGAAGGGCGTGCTGTATCAGGCGCAGGATCTGCTGAACGCCTGCGGGAACATGATGGACGCCTTCGAAAAGGCCGGCAGCAGCGGCGGCGTGTCGGAAAAGGATGCGGCGGCGCTGGAGGAGGCCGTGGCCAATATCAACAAGAACCTGCCGGACGGCTCCAAGCTCCACGAGACGGCGGCGGAGATACAGACGCAGGTGAACGCGGCGCTGGCGCGGGTGGAGCGCGTGCTGGAGGGGCTGGAGAACGCCATAGCCAACGCGCCGCAGCTGCCGTCGGCACAGCAGCAGCTGCGTGATGCGGCGGCGCAGCTGGAAAAGGCGGCGGCCACGCTGGATCGGTGGGCGGAGGATATCGAGATGGAGGCGCCGGCCGCGGCGGAGCAGGCACGAGCCATTTCCGCCGAGTGTACGCGTCTGGCGGCGAAGCTGCGGGCGCTGGCTGACAAGCCCACCGCCAGCGACCTGCTGGCGGACTGCGACGCGCAGGTGAAGTCCATCCGCACCATGGTGGACAAGATCCCTGTGACGGCCAAGGCGCTGCGCCAGCAGCTGCAATCGGTGACGGGACAGGTGGCCGACGCCATGGAGGGCGTGGCCTCCCTCAGCAGCGATGCCAAGGCCATGAAAGCGGCTATGGCCGACACGTCGCAGGCGCTGGGCACCACCATGGAGCTGCTGCGCCCGGCCACGGACAAGATGACGGCGTCCCTGTCGGACACCATTGACGGCATGCAGGATCTCAGCGCCGACGAGTACATGGACACGCTGCTGACCATACTGGGCGGCGACCCGGCGGTGTACGGGCAGTATTTCCCGGAGATGGTGCAGACCAGCGTCAACAAGGTCTATCCCATTGAGAACTACGGCTCGGCCATGACGCCGTTCTACACGGTGCTGGCTATCTGGGTGGGCGGCGTGATATTGTCGTCCCTTATCAAGGTACACGCCAGGACGGACGGACTGATCGATCCCAGGCCGGCGGAACTGTATTTCGGACGGTATCTGTTCTTCTTCCTGATGAGCCAGATACAGGCGGCGGTCATCGTCACCGGCGACCTGTACATATTAAAGGTACAGTGCCTGCATCCGGGGATGATGTATCTTACCGGGGCGCTGACGGCCTTTACCTTCAGCCTGCTGATCTACTCGCTGGCGCTGTCCTTCGGCGACGTGGGCAAGGCCATCGTGGTGGTCATCATGGTCATGCAGATCGCAGGCTCCTCCGGTACGTTCCCCATCGAGCTGCTGCCGGAGATCTATCAGAAGTTCTACCGCTTCTTCCCCTTCCCCTACGCCATCGACGCCATGCGGGAGTGCATCTGCGGCATGTACGGCAATTACTACTGGCAGCAGATCGGCTTTTTGATGCTGTTCGCAGTGGCGGCGCTGCTGATCGGCCTGCTGGTGCGCAAGCCGTTCATGGGGCTGAACCGCTTCATGGAGGAGAAGCTGGAAGAGACGGAATTGCTGTAAAGGAGGTGCTGAACGAATGTCAAAGGAACGGGAATATCAGGAATTGTATGACCGCCTGCGGGACGAGGTCAGCACCCTGCACGAAAACAACCGGCGGCGCATCCGGATCGGTATGCGGATGCTGCTGGCGGTAACGCTGGGACTGATGCTGCTGATGTTTCTGGCGGAGGGCAACAAGGTATTCACGCTGATGCTGTGGATACTGTCCATGTTCGCGGTGGCGGCGTATCTCATCGCCGTGGAGTATGCGGACTATGAGCTGCAGAAAAAGCTGGAGGACATCACGCAGATGGAGCAGGAGAGCATGGGCGCACTGCTGGAGCTGCCGGAGCTGCCCCGTATGCCCCGGCTGCCGGCGCTGCGGCACCGCGGCCAGCGGGAGGAAGCGCCTGCGTGGGAGCGGGAGGAGCCGGAGACGGCGGCGGCGGAGGCGGAAAACGTGCCGGAGGAGCCGGTGGTGTACACCGTGGACGATATTTTGCAGGAGATGCACAGCCAGCCGGCAGAGACGGCGTATGTGCCCAAGCGGATGCAGGAGCCGGAGCGCGTGAGTGCGCCGGAGCCGGAGAAGCAGGTCGCGCCCGTGTCCGGCAGCGGCGCCGCCGTGTGGCAGAAAATGCTGGATGATCCGGAAAAGCTGGCGGGCGATCTGGAAAAGCTGACGCAGGCCTTGCAGGGGCTGTCCGCCGACCTGCGGCGCAGCGCGGAGGAGAGCCGGAAGGAGGATGACAGATGAGAAATATCTGGAATATCTTCCGCGCCGACTGGCGGCGGCTCACCGCCAGCGTGGTGGCGGTGGTGGTACTGCTGGGTCTGTGCCTGGTGCCGTGCCTGTATGCGTGGTTCAACATCCTTTCCAACTGGGATCCCTACGGCGTGGCGTCCACCAGCCGCATCAAGGTGGCGGTGGCCAGCGCGGATCAGGGGTACCAGGTCATGGGGCTGGAGCTGAATATCGGAGAGCTGGTATTGCAGGGGTTGGAGAGCAACGACCAGATGGGCTGGGTGTTCGTGGACGACGCGGACACGGCGCTCAGCGGCGTGGAGTCCGGGGAGTACTATGCGGCGCTGGTGGTGCCGGAGGAGTTCACCGGTGATTTTGTCAGTATCCTGACCGGCGACCTGCGCCATCCGCAGATACAGTATTACGAGAACGAGAAAAAGAACGCCATCGCGCCCAAGATCACCAGCAAGGCCAAGACTGCCGTGCAGGAGCAGATCAATACCACCGTCGTGGGCAAGGCGGCGGAGGCGCTGACCACCGTGGGCACGGTGTGCAAGGCCATGGGGCTGGACAGCCAGGATCTGGCGGACGGCATTATGGACAAGCTGACCTCCGCCCGGCAGGAGACGGCGCAGATACAGAAGGTGCTGGTATCCCTGAAGGACGTGATGGACGGCGCGGACAGCCTGCTGGCCGCCGCGTCCGTGACCATCCGGGATGCGCAGAGCGCCATTGACGATGCCGGCGGCGCCGTGGGCGGAACGGTGCAGGTCATCGGCACCGGCATGACATCGGCCAACGAGACGAACAGCGATCTGCTGACGGTGCTGGACAGCGCCGACAAGCTGCTGGCCGATCTGGACGCCATGCTGCGGGAGACGGGCGTGGCCGGTATCGAGGAGACGATACAGGCCAACATGATCGCCCGGGTGGACGAGGTGATCGTGCGGCTGACGGCGGCGCGGGACGAGGCGGAGGCCTCCGGCGACGCGAATACGGCGCAGCAGCTGCAGACGGTCATCGACGGACTGGTGGATCTGAAGGAGGCCATCGGTACAGTGAGCACCGGCGGCGCGCTGGAGCCGGTGCTGGATACGCTGGCGCAGGTGCGGCAGCAGCTGCGCGCTGCGGCCATCAACACCAACCAGCAGGTGAACGATTATTTGCAGGCCGCCGGCGCACAGGCGCAGGCATCGCTGCGGGCGATCCAGCAGCTGCTGGATGCCGTAGCCGGCAGCCTGGGCGGTGTGTCCGGCACGCTGGACGGCTATGCCAGTGCCATGACCACGGTGCAGCCCACGCTGGACGCGGGCATCACGCTGGCGGGCACGGTGGAGAAGTACCTGACGGACATCGAAGACGATGTGCGGCGGATAACGGGCAGCGATGCCTTCCGCCGGTTCACGGAGCTGATGGAGAGCAGCGACGCCGACAGCATGGCGGACTATCTCACCTCGCCGGTGCAGATGAACACCGAGATCATCTACGAGATCAAGGACTACGGCGCGGCCATGTCGCCGTACTATGTGATGCTGGCGCTGTTTGTGGGCAGCCTGCTGACGGCGGTGATGCTGAAAGTGCCCGTGACCCAGCCGGAGTTTGCCGGGTGCCGGGCGGTGCAGCGGTATTTCGGACGGTTCATCACCTTCTTCCTGATGGCTATGGCGCAGGCGCTGGTGACGGCCTTCGGGTGCCTGTACTTCGTGGGGATGGAGCCGGCGGAGCCGGCGCTGTTCGTGCTGGCCTGCTGCCTGTGCTCGCTGAACTTCGCCTGCATGAACTATGCGCTGGTGTATGCGCTGGACAATGTGGGCATGGCGCTGTCGGTGATCATCATGGTCATTCAGGTGGCCGGCTCCGGCGGCTCGTATCCCATCCACGTGCTGCCGCAGATATTCCAGACGCTGTATCCCTTCATGCCCTTCCACTACGGCATGGACATGATCCGGGAGACGGTGGGCGGCATGTACGGCCACACCTACCGCAACTGCGCGCTGGTGCTGCTGGGCATGTGCGTGCTGTTCACGGTGCTGGGACTGGTGCTGTATTACCCGGCGCGAAAGCTGAACGCGGCCATCGCCGCCAGCAAGGAAAAATCGGGTATCATGTAAGCGAAAACGGGGCGGCCGGAAGGCCGCTCCGCTTTTGCACGCTCCGTGAGAAAATATCATGCCGCCCTGCCTTTTGCTCATTAGAGCAAAAACAGGGCGGCGATTTTGTGCAGGACGGAGAAAAATTTTCACGGTGACGATTTTTCCTCTTTTCTCGTTGCAAGGCGGGCGGTTCTATGGTACAGTACGGGTGAGTGTTAGAAAATTAACGAAAAACAGACCGAGAGGACAACACTTACATTAGGAGGAATCAGCATGAGAGCAGGACAGGAGAAAACGGCGGCTATCGTGCGGGCGTACAATTGCGATAGCTCACGTCTGATCGCTATTCTACAGGAGATCCAGGCGGCGGAAAATTATCTGAGTCAGGAAAATATGGAGTTGGTGGCGGATATGCTCCATATTGGCGTGTCCAAGGTGTACAGCGTGGCTACGTTCTATGAGAATTTTTCGCTGGAGCCTAAGGGTAAGCATATTATCAAGGTATGTGACGGCACGGCCTGTCATGTGCGGAAGTCCGGCCCCATCTATGATGCGCTGTATGAGTACCTGGGGCTGGAGGGTAAGCGCAAGACCAGCGCCGACGCCATGTTTACATTGGAGACGGTGGCCTGTCTGGGCGCCTGCGGTCTGGCACCCACGATGACCATTGACGGCGAGGTGTTCGCCAAGATGACGCCGGAGGCGGCCATTGGCGAACTGGAGGCCATCAGAGGAAGGGAGGCGGCGGTATGAGCAAGCTGACGCGAAGCGGGTTCCATGCGCTGCATACACAGGCGGCAGAGCTGATGGAGCGGAGCCGGGGCAGACTGAATGTGCTGGTGTGCGCCGGTACGGGCTGTATCGCCAGCGGCGCCATGAAGGTATACGATTACCTGCGGATCACCTGCCAGTCCCGCGGCATTCCGGTGGCGGTATGTCTGAAGGACGAGGCCGGTAAGGAGGGCATCCACCTGAAGAAGTCCGGCTGCCATGGCTTCTGCGAGATCGGCCCGCTGGTGTGCATCGAGCCGCTGGACATTCTCTATGCCCATGTGAAGGTGGAGGACTGCGACGAGATCATCGAAAAGACGATCCTGGGCGGCGAGGTCATTGAGCGGCTGCTGTATACCCAGAACGGAGTGTCCTATCAGCGCCGGGATGACATTCCCTTTTACAAGAACCAGCACCGGGTGGTGCTGAAGAACAGCGGCAAGTCCGACGCGGAGGATATGACGGAGTATCTGGCGCTGGGCGGCTATACCGCCTTTGAAAAGGCACTGTTCACCATGACCGGTGAGGAGATATGCAGGGAGATCGCCAATTCCGGACTGCGCGGGCGCGGAGGCGGCGGCTTCCCGGCGGGGCGCAAGTGGGAGAGCGTGCGGTGCCACACGGAGGAGCCGGTGAAGTACATCGTGTGCAACGGCGACGAGGGCGACCCCGGCGCGTTCATGGATCAGGGCGTGATGGAGGGCAACCCCCATTCCGTGCTGGAGGGTATGATGATCGCCGGTGTGGCCACCGGCGCGACGGAGGGCTACATCTACGTCCGCGCCGAGTATCCGCTGGCGGTGAAGCGGCTCCAGATCGCCATTGAAAAGGCCACGGAGATAGGGCTGCTGGGCGATGACATTATGGGCAGCGGCTTCAGCTTCCACATCCACATCAACCGGGGCGCGGGCGCCTTCGTATGCGGCGAGGGCAGCGCGCTGACCGCGTCCATCGAGGGCAAGCGGGGCATGCCCCGCGTGAAGCCGCCCCGGACGGTGGATCAGGGACTGTGGGGCAAGCCCACGGTGCTGAACAACGTGGAGACATTCGCCAATGTGCCGGGGATCGTCAACCACGGCGCACAGTGGTATAAGGGCATCGGAACCGAGTCCAGCGCCGGCACCAAGACCTTCGCTCTGACGGGCAACGTGGTAAACACGGGGTTGGTGGAGGTGCCCATGGGCACCACGCTGCGGGAGATCATCTTCGATATCGGCGGAGGTATCCCCAATGGAAAAAAATTCAAGGCTGTGCAGATCGGTGGGCCCTCCGGCGGATGCCTGACCGAGGAGCATCTGGACTATCCCATGGACTTCGACTCGCTGAAGAAGCTGGGCGCCATCATCGGCTCCGGCGGACTGGTGGTCATGGACGAGGACACCTGCATGGTGGAGGTGGCGCGGTTCTTCATGCACTTTACCCAGAAGGAGAGCTGCGGCAAGTGTACGCCCTGCCGGGAGGGCACGAAGCGCATGCTGGAGACGCTGGAGCGGATCATCGCCAACGAGGGAAGCCCCGACGATCTGGAGCTGCTGGAGGCGCTCAGCGATACCATCACCGACACGGCGCTGTGCGGTCTGGGACAGACGGCCTGCAAGCCGGTCATGTCCACGCTGCGGCATTTCAGGCAGGACTATCTGCACCATGTGGTGGATCACCACTGTCCTATATGCAACGGACGCAGACGGCGGTTGGAGATCAAGGCGGATCTGTGTAAGGGCTGCGGCAAGTGCGCCAAGAACTGTCCCATGGAGGCCATCTCCGGCCAGCCCCGCATGCCGTATACCATCGACAACGAGAAGTGCATCCATTGCGGCGCATGCTGGGGCGCGTGTCCCTTCGGCGCTATCGACGCCATAGAGGAGGAGTGAGCCATGGCTAAGGGAATTATGGTCATCGACGGGCAGAGGGTGCCGTTTGACGGGGAACGCAATGTGCTGGCGGTCATCCGCAAGGCGGGTATCGACATCCCCACATTCTGCTACTATTCCGAGCTTTCCGTTCACGGCGCGTGCCGCATGTGTATTGTGGAGGACGTGAAAACCGGCAAGATCGACGCCTCCTGTTCCATGGAGCCCCGGGACGGCATGGAGATCCGCACTAACACCGCACGGCTGTTGAAGCACCGGCGGATGATACTGGAGCTGCTGCTGGCGGCACACGACTGCTCCTGCACCACCTGCGCCAAGAGCGGCAACTGCCGTCTGCAGGAGCTGGCGCAGCGGTTCGGCGTGCGGCATATCCGGTTCCCCAACAATAAGCCCCGGTATGAGAGGGATTACACCAGCTACGCGGTGTTCCGCGACCCCAACAAGTGCATCCTGTGCGGCGACTGCGTGCGGGTGTGCGAGGAGCTGC
>ENA-OURZ01000150-OURZ01000150.1-human-gut-metagenome-genome-assembly--contig:-NODE-150-length-93422-cov-66.661979_pt1 | contig 93422 bp, 88 predicted proteins | sample MGYA00242073_ERZ509195 | MGnify/ENA primary metagenome ERZ509195 (study PRJEB26280, sample SAMEA2338837) | human gut metagenome | biome: human gut; feature: human-associated habitat; material: faeces... | reverse complement strand
GATGCAAAGGTAATATATTATATAGGTACCGCCATACGGGCTAATGGTGATTTACTAATCATATTTATTTTCCATGAAAGGAAACACATAGTACTTCACCACATGCGAAAAGCATATCGCACCAATCAATGTTGCAATACAAGTTGCTACACAGAGCATATCATTATTATGGATGGATCTTTCTAAATGAAGCATACTTGACACTCTATAAAACATCATGTGACAGAGATAAATCTCCATACTGATACCACTAAAATACTTAGCCACCTTGTTGTTAATACGATATTCTTAGAACCTATGGCAAACATCAGCCAAGCAACAAATTCCAATAAATCCGGCAAGATAAACAAGCCCTTGAAATAAACAACGAATCTTAATATGGTAAGTACAAGACATGGTGCCAAGATATCATTCAATACTTCTCATACCTAAGGGCTAAAAGTAATTTATCGTTCATTTTCTTTTTTTCCAATTATTGAAAGTTTATCTATCGTTTTTTCCATCACATCAAGTACCTCTTTGAGTAACTTTGGTAGAAGTATATTTAACCTATTTGATTGACTATAAAAGTTTTTTCTGTTTTTTGATGTAACAAATAAACCATTCTCCATGTCAGGAAACAAGATTGTCCCCTCAGAATGTCCATTCGGTCCATCATAACAGTCATAAACCATTTGCATAAAATCAAAAGAACCATCATGCACGAGTCTATTTCTAATATTTACTATAGTATTAACACACGATGGTTTTTCAAATATAGTACCTGCGATATCAGAAGTGGTCTTAACAATACTTCCCAACAGAACTTTCCGTGAAACCATTTTGGGATATTTGGAGAAATCCAATTTTTCATAATCACGCAACTCAACGTAAATCTTAGACAGTATATCAAATGAAGACGCAAGATAAAGAAAAATACTATTAACACATGCAAAACATATCGTATCCTGAGGACTAACTGTAACAGTTGCATGTTTAAAGTCTTCCATTTTGCAGGGAGACTCACTAGGAAAATGGTTGTAAAACACCCTCAACATAGATGCAATCATCTTAAAGCGATCACATAGAGCACAGACCAGCATTTTGCAATCATAATAATACAACCATCTATGCACTATCTCGTAATTTTCATGATTCCTCACGTATGTTTCAAACTCCTCCTTTGTCCATCCACATTCAGCAGTATTTCCTGCATCTCTAACCCAACAGGGAACCCCTCTATAATCCCTATCAAACTGGTTACATCCTCGAAATATTATATCTTTAAAGACATTAGACAGGTCATAACCTTTATCTATAAGAGAATCGAGTTTATCATATATAGGTCGAAGAGTTTTATTATTAGAATCAAAATCCATAGAGTAATATTTTATTTTACTTTCACCCATTCTTCCTTCATAAAGTCATACGTGTTAATGACCTTTGCTGGAAAACTTGCTGTCACTAAGCAATCAGGAATCTCTTTAATAACGAGAGAATAGTCACCAATTACAAAATGCTTGCAATATGACTTATTATAAATACAATTCTACATTTTTCTTGCCGCAACCATTCAATCGCTTAGCAGGAATTGTAAACCACCAATACAGCGTCTCCACTATTTATCAGCGGGATAGCCGTACTAGTATTATTGAATAAAGTTTTGATTTTCTAAAATTTAACGTAAGAATTCTTTTACCCTTGCACCCAGAAGTTGATTAATGGGTGAAAAGGTAAAAGAATACTCACAAAAGACCATTTACGAATCTTAAACCAATTATCAAAAAAGAAATCTATACAATTTATCCATACATAAATATAAAACAAAGCCAACCTTATGCTTAAACTTCTGGCTATACCACACATCAGCCCAAAAACTTTGAGGAGCATATTTTTTTAAAGCATTATCTGTATTAATAAAAAACTCCTTATTCTTATTTAGTATAGCCTCTTTCATCATATTGCGTCTAATGTCCGATCGAGCAATAGCAATATCTTTTAAAGATATGACATATTTATTTTCTTTTGCATAATCTATTATGTGATTCAAAGCTATGAGAGCATCTGGGCGAACAGATAAAACCAAACGCCTTGTTACGCTATTATCATTCACACGGTAACCATAAAGTTCCTTGTCTATATAGGTGAAAGATTCAGCCTTAACCAAAAGCTTAAACAAAACCATCCAATCTTCTCCCATACGTATGCCGTTTTGAAAACGAATATTATTATTTAAAAACAACTCCCTTTTATAGAAAGCCCCCCACACGCCCAACATTGCAAATCTACGAACAACAAGTTGGATATATTCATCTTTATCTTTACTATATTTTTTTTCAAAAGATGATTGAGGCAAAGTATCACTGAAGACATAAGCACCAAATCGTACAATATCATGTTCTGCAACCTCTTGATCTGATAATATCATAAAAGCATCATCTTTAAGCACATCATCACCATCAACAAAACAAATCCAATCGCCATCAGAAACATCAATTCCTTTATTTCGGGCTTCACTCACACCTGCGTTGGACTGATGAATCACTATTACAACAGAATTTTCATGAGCTAATGTATCACAAATCTTTCCTGAATTATCACTACTTCCATCATCCACAAGAACAACTTGCAATTCATAGAAATTTGGTAATTTCTGATTAAGAATACTATTCACGCATTTCTCTATCCATTCCGCACAGTTATATATCGGAATAATTACTGAAATTTTATGTTTATTCATAACAATCGAGGTATTATTTTATCGTTAATCAATTGCATTAGTCGAGCTTTCAAGATACACTTTGGCAAATGAAGGTCAAGGAAGATCGCTATTTTACCAACGATACCACACATAGAACTTAAACTGTAGAACAATGGCAAATAAGCCATACTATCGGATAATGATATTTTTCGGAAATCTGCAATTAACAATTTGTAAATCACAGCTAATTGTTCTTTTTTGCAAAAGTCATCTATATTATTCATAAAGTCGAAGGCTGAAATTAAGCGAGACTTTATATTTCGTTCATTTGGAGCCTGAGTGATGCTGCCAGGTCTAATATTATAGAGATAAGTATCTTGCTTGCAAATGGCATACGCTGTAACATGTTTAGCGGCGAAGAAATTCCAATAATCATCCTCATGAAGCAAACCTTCCTTGAAAAAAAGATTATGTTTCAACAACCAATCACGCTTTATCAGCTTATTCCATGCCGTTGGAGGGTAATGAGCCATCAGCATTTCACGTTTGATGTATCTTTTATCTTCAGTATATTCTTTTAATTTCGTTGATTTTAAACTCAAATATTCAAAACCTTTTGTGGTAGCCTCAGCACCTGCTTGCACAATTTGAGCCTTAGGAAACTTTTGCGCCGTTTCTGCAAGAACTTTAATGCAATCTGGAGTTATATAGTCATCACTATCCAAAAAATAAAGGTAATCACCCTTAGCTTCTAGAATACCAGTATTACGAGCCGCAGAAAGTCCTCCATTTACAGAATGTTCATATATTTTAAAATTAATATTGCCATCATAATTTTCAATTAAATTTTTAGCAATTTCTATACTCTGATCTTTTGTGCAATCATTAATTAAAATACATTCAATATCATTTGTATAACTCTGTTTCATCACAGAGTTCAAACAATCCGAAATATACTTTTCCACACCATAAATCGGAATTATTACTGAAACTTTCATAATTTTATACTTTTAATATTTTAGCTTCTTTAGATTTATCCATCATCATATTGATGATAATTGTAAAAATAGGAACCATGGCAGGGTTTACCCCTGGTATTGATGATAAAGAAAACATTATAAATGTTGCTAATACAAAAAACGCAGCACTTTTATTGTTTCTTTTCCAAGAATATATCATTGGAGAAATAAACAATAATGCATAAGCAACAATTCCAACACATCCCTGATCAGCCATAACACCAAACCAAAGAGATTCTGCGCCATACAAATCAGAATCCAAATTCATTAAAACTACATCATTATAGAGAAATCCAATACCATTTCCCCAAATAGGAGAGCGCATTAAATAGCTCCACGATATAAGCAATTGAGTTAATCGCATATCAGAATTACTTCCATTCACTGTTTCCGTATTAGAGATTGAATCAATTATCTGTTGTAAATAATCACCAGCAAACAATGATAATACAGGCAACATCATGCAGAGAATAAAAATTTGTTTTCCTTTAATATGCGACAACCACATCAAACTACTTACAAAGACCGCAATAATACAACTACGTGCACCAGTTAAGAACACACTTAATGCGCACAAAAAGATAATCAAGACATTACGGCGATTCTGGTGGATAAACTTTGTTTTATATGCAACAAGTAAAAGAGCATAAATAAACAACATAACTCCTCCCAATGTTGTATGCATTGAAAAAATGGCCTGTGCTCTTTTAAAGCCAAATCTTATTTCTGTAATAAAAGATGATTCTATGTAATATCCACTATCTACCAAAAGCTTTAACAAAGGATTAGTCTTTGTCATTGTTTCATATAGCACATACAGAGAAACCAGTAAGCTAAAACATAAAGATATTCTTAATAGACTTGTCAATGTTTGATGTGGATACTTCTTTAACAAGAACCAAATACAATAAGCATATATAGCCGACTGGCAGATATTAAATACCAATGTCGGCGTATGACGATATTGATGGGCCACACCAAAATTAGTCAAGGTTAATGAAAATATAAAAACTAAAAACATGTATCTAAATGGGAACTTTTTTATTAAACCAGCAGCATTTTTATATTTTATAAAAAATACCATAGATACAAATACAGAAAAAATGCTATAGGGGCTGATACTTCCTAACATAAACGATTCCAACAAGACATATGTAATCAAAATGAGAGGGAAACATGTCGGCATCTTACAATATGCCAAATAGCCCAAATACAAAAACAATAAAATGATTAAAAAATTCATTGTAAAAAACTATTTCTAATAAATTATCCTAGCATAGCCAATAATTTACATAATAAATTCTTAGATACCAAAGAATCAATCTTTCGGCAGAATAGTTTATGGGAATTGATAACCTTATCATAGTCTTCATCTGTCAAAACTTTAGGTGGACAATGTACAGACCAATCTGTATAACGAAGATTATCATTGACTACTTGATTTTTAAATGGTGAATTTAAAAAGATGGTTTGAAAAAATACTTCTTCTCCACAGGTACTATTAGTCAATCTACACAACAAATCATTTGATATGACCGAGTTTAACACCCAATTTATTGCCCCCCCCAGGAATAGAACAATACACCAAGCCACCGTACATTCTGTAAGAAGGAAGCGGACGACCTTTAGTAAATAAGCGTTGCCACCAATAATATAAAATATCAAGAAGTTTAAACTTTCTTTGACGTAAATCATATTTTGAAGCCAACGACTTATATTTTACAATATCTAAGCCGCCATGCCACCATCCCTTTCTAGGTAAAGAGAAATAGCTCACATAGATTTTCTCTTTTTGAAGTAATTCTTCAAACTTATCAAAATTGCAAGCATAAAAATCTTGCCCAGTTATTAGATGGTAGAAATCATATTTATCACCACTTGCATAAGCTTTTTCTATTAAGAGCAAAAAAGCTTTCAAATGTTCTACAGCTCCCCAATTGATTTTAAATTCACTAAAGACCTTTGCCCTTTTTGATATATCTCCAACTCTAATTGGAGATTTTCTATCAATATGAACATAAAAATCGAAATTATCAGGTGCCATATTAATTATTCGATTTATCTGATTTATATCTTTATAAACTGTCATTAATATACAATGTCTCATACTAAAAATTTATCAGTTTTAAATTTTGCTCATAAACCGTAAGCAATATACGAAGAAAATTTTATCTTTCAATGTAAATAAGATAAAGACATACCCCATAATGATGACCACAAAATAAGATAATATATTGATAATATTACTATCAAAATGTATCAACAAAGAAGACAACGCTCCCACTACAAATGCAATGATTACATAAACAGAAACATCCTTAAGTTGGTTAACATAACTATATGGAAGGAGTTTACGAGTAGCCCAGACGTTTATTAACGTTCCAGTAATATTTATGAAAACGTTCGCTATAGCCAAGCCAACCACTCCGTATTGAAAACCTATAAAGAGGTAAACACAATATACTATCTTCTTCGGAAATTCAAGTTTTAATACCATCCCTGTCCTTCCTAGTGCTTGCATCAAACTAAGGCTCATCTGACCAACTGGTCCAAACATGATGCCAACGATGAGTATTTTAAAGAGTAAAGAACAGTAAAGCCATTTCTCTGTCCACAACAAGACAATAATATCATCTGAGGCAAAGCTTAAGAATGCAGTTAATGGAGCTATCAACATCACAAGCAATCGCATGATTTCACGGAATTTTTCAGTTAGCACCATTTCGTCATCTTGATACTTTGCAAGTACAGGAAGAGCGACTCTCTGTACTATTCCTGATGTTACACCATCAACATTGGTACATAATCCGTTTGCTTTAGAGAAATAGCCAAGCTCTTTCTTGCCTATAAACTTACCAATGACTATGGAATAAACTTGACTAAAAAATGTACCAATCAAATTTGCTCCCAACAATTTACTTCCAAAGCTCCACAACTTTGCCAATGATTGCTTGTCAAACTTCTCCTTAGGTATCCATTTTGCAAATATCCAAAGCAATACAACACGAATCAACGAAGCCAATACTGTCTGCAACGCTAAGGCATAAACACCCATTCCCCGATATGCCATAACAATAGCAATAATACCAGCAGGAAGTTGAGCCGACAAATTGATAATCGTCTGAAGACGAATATTTAGTTTCGCAGTCAATATTGCAGTCTGGACAATACATAATGAATTCAAGATGACATTTATCCCAACTATCTTAAGCAAAGGTATCAACAGAGGCTCCTTAAACCAGGTTGCAATACCTGGTGTGAACAACCATAGCAACGCATAACAAACCACCCCTATTACCACATTAAAATAAAATGCAGTAGAAAGATCTTTCTCTGTACGATGCTGATTTTGTATCAATGCATTCGCAAAGCCTGCTTCGATAAACACATTTGATACTGCAATAAAAATAGCAGTCAATCCTACGACTCCATAATCATAAGGAGTCAACAATCGCGCCAAGACGATGCCAATGACAAAACTTACAGCTTGACTGGATAGTTTCTCGAAGAAGCTCCAAATAGCTGCACTTACTCCTGTGTATGATGCCATAACATTTTATTCATTTCGTGAAAAACAGCTTGACAAGCTGTACCTTTTTCTTTAATACCCAAAAGTTTCCAATATTTGTCAACAGCCGCAGTGTATTTACTTTTATCAAAAGTTCGGATATTGCATAACAACTTCTCTTCTGTTTCTGCAAACATAAAAGGCATTTGATCTGGGGTTAAATAAAGACCTCTATCATACGATTCGTAATCTGGTGCATACAAGAAACAAGGTTTTCTTTGTACAGCAAATTCTGTAGAAACTGATGAAAAATCTGTAATAAGGATATCTGCAGCACAAAGCAAATCTTGCATATCATCATATTGAGTTACATTAATGACATAACGTGACAAGTGCTTAGCAAAGATGTCTGGTAGAGGAAAGTTTGCTACATTCGGATGAAATCTTAAAAGTAACTTCCACTCACCACCAAACTTTTCTTCAAAAGTTTTTATGAGTATTTCAGAATCAAAGCCATAATTATCGATTTCTGTAAGAGAACGAAATGTTGGAGCATACATCACTAGCTTGGTATGCTCACCTATATGATACTTCTCCAAAACACGCTTTTTCAAAGTATCATATATTTTCTGATTAAAGAAATCATCATATCTAGGTGTTCCTGCTTCAAGAATTTTACCAGTTGTGTACCAAGTAGAATGACGTATCCATTTTGAGAAATAGATACTTCCGCTCAGCATTAAATCTGTTTGACGACAATCCTTGATAGCACTATCTATGTAAACTTTGTCCAATACGGCAACACTGTCTTTCTCAGACTTTTTGGGTCCTGTTCCATGCCAAGTTTGGATATATAACTGTCCCTTACGTTTGTTAAACGAACTCATTCTGATATTTGCGACCAACATCTTGCAAGTTGCCAGCATATATATATGCTTTAGAGAAAACGTACGGATAAACTTTATACCACTATATTGATTTCTATAAAGTTTTGGATGGTTTACTACAGCAATTAACTGTAACTTGCCATCATCGTTGTGCTCTGCTACATAAGTAGCAATAGCCTTCGGATTGCAGTTAAAATGAGCTCCATTCCAACTTATAAAACAAACCTTATTTGAAGAAACAGGAAACATCTTACAGCATATTGGATAAAGAACATCCCATCTTCTATGCTCCCATCTCCACTTTATTCCGTGAAGAATTCTATGTAAAGTTATTTTTCTATATTCCATTATAATGTTATTTTTCGAGGAAATGTTTAAGTATATTATTCTCTTCTGATTCTAATAACTTTTTATCAAACTTATAACTCAACTTATGTATAAAACAAGAATCCTTTATGAATTGATAATACTCTGGTGTATATTTACGAGAAAAGCTAAAGAGAAGAACATGAGGATTCATATTACAAACATACGGCATATTTTGCCAAAGTTCCTTACATTGCTTATCCTCTTCAACCAAAGCAGATAAAGCAAAATGGAACATATAGTAATTAATAATATAGTTCTTTCTTTGCCAATAATTAAACATCCAGTTCTTCATTCCACGCAATATTGGAGATTCCTTTTTGCTATGAATAAACCAGTTAGAACACTTTATCGGAGAAGCCCAATCAGGAAAAAGATGGCGCTGAAACATAAAATACTCACTCTTATCAATTACTTCTGGAAATGAAGATGTCAAGAGACAAGTTGCATCTAACCAATATCCACCATATTGAAGTAAAAGACAAGTACGCAGCATATCAGAATAATTCGCTTCGGGAATAATACCCTCAGCATGCATTTTCTCTATGAATGCGGGCATCTTAACATATTGAGTCAGATTATTCTCATCCAATAAGACAAGTGGATGTCCACCTGCATTAGCTCTCACACTGACCAAACATCGTTTCACCAATTCTGGTGCATTCTCCCAACCTTGTTTCCAATACATAAAAATAGATTGGTTTTCTACTACATCATGTGGAGGTATTACTTTTTCACATTCTATGGACATATAAGCCCACTTCAAATGTCTTTTTACCCATTTATAGAAGAACCACTGTTGTTTGGTAAGATTCAACTCCCTAAAATATAAAAAATCAGGAAGCCATCTAAAAATCAATTGTACAATATTCATAGTCACTATTTTTGGAAAGGCAGGCTACATGCAAAGAGCAGAAAAGTAGCTTATAAAAATGTGCCCCCATGCACTTCGCCTGCCAATAGTTTTTATCTTAGCTCTTCAGAATTTCAATTGTTCTGTTCACAGCATCACTCATTTCGTAAACTGGTTCAAAACCAATTTTCTTAATTCGTCCGTTCTCCAAAATAGCCTTAGTTGCAATACTATAGCCTTTTTTTTCTGTTTCAGATGGCAAATCAAAAATTACTTTTTTACCAATAGCCTCAGCACAAAATCTTGCAAAATCACGTAAATGAACATTCGTTTTTTCACTACTTACATTATACGGTACCCCAATCTCTCCCTGCAACAAAACGGTCAGTAATCCTCTTACTGCATCTGCAACATAAGTATAAGAAAAATACTGATTCCCCTCGCTCTTGAGAACTATATCTTTACCATCTATAGCATTTTTAATAAACTGCGAAGAAGCCTTAGTGTCATTTTCCAACATGGTTGGTCCAAAGATTCGACACAATCTGGCTATCTTCACGCTCGTGTTTCTTTCCGCTATATAAGACTGGCACAATGCCTCTGACGTTCGTTTTGACTCATTATAACAAGAACGTGAATTAGAAAGATTTAATATTCCATTATAATCCTCCGTAAAACTCTCTTCGTTTCGTGCATTACCATACACCTCATTAGTTGAAGTATACAATACCGTCGCATGGCATCTATCTGCAAGATTCAAAGCATTCTCTATACCCTTAACATTTATTAGTATGGTTTCTATCGGATACTTTGAATAAGCCAACGGATGCGTATTACTTGCCATAGGAATGATATAGTCTACACTTATATTTTCTGTGAATGGCTCACACACATCATGCTCAATGAATTCAAAATTGGGATTAGAAAAATACTCACCTAATCTTGCTTGCGCTTTCTCTGCATTTCTACCTACAGCATAGACTTTTACTTGATGTATACGCATCAGGGCATCAATCAGCATTACACCAACCATACCTGTAGCACCTGTTATCAAGAAAGACTTTCCTTGGAGTTTATCTATATCTTTTATGCTGAGAATATGATTTAGATCCTCAACATATAAAAGATTATGCTTGTTCAATTTCATCATTTGTTCTTTCTATTTAAATATCCTTTAAAAATTTCCAAATCATCAGGTGTTGTTAACTTGATATTCTTATCGCTACCTGCGGCGAAATGTAAACGAACACCTAGTTCTACCATCATGGTATTTGTATAGTGAGAACCATAAATACCAATCTGCTTTTCAAAAGCCTCATGGTACTTGCCATCCAACAAGTCAAAACGATAAGCTTGAGGCGTAGAAACACGTCGAATCGTTTCACGAGGAATAAACTTTGTTGTTGTAGATTCATCATCCTCGCTCACCAGAAATATTTGTTCATTATAAGGTAAAGATGTAACAGCATTACCATATTTCTGAGCTTTACATATAACATCAGCTAACACCTCAGCGTCTACCAATGGTCGAATACCGTCGTGAATGATAATCGTGTCATCCTTTGAGCATTTATCCTCCAAATTGAACACTCCATTTCTAATGGACTCCTGACCAGAGTTTCCCCCCTTTACAATCCATTTCAATTTAGATATATTGTATTGCTCAGCATAAGACCAAACAAAATTTTCCCACTCATCAATACAGACAAGTTCAATGGCATCTACCATAGGATGCTTCTCAAAACTTTCAAGAGTATAGAGAAGAATAGGTTTGTCATACACATTGATAAACTGCTTTGGGATGCTTTGTCCCATTCTACTGCCGACACCGCCAGCTATTATAATTGCTATATTCATAAATATATTATTTTTTAGAGTTTACATTTATCCAAACATACATACTTTCTCATAACAAATGGCACAATCGCCAGAAAAGAAAACATAACCATCTAAAGTGGCGAATTAATATTTTCTAACGTATGTAGATACAAATCTGTTCTCTCTATCGATTTTGTTATTTCAAAATTATCGGTAAAACTTTTAAGTTCACTTGGCTCAACAAGACATTTTCTGACAATGCAACTTTTTACCAAGAACTCATAACATGGCATAAAAGTATGAGTTCCTCCTTTCCAATATTCATTGCCTGCAGCTGTCAAAATATCTACTTCATCAGTAAATCTGACTAAATCAAGGAGGTTATCAAGCTTATTCATATCACCACGATGATAGATATCATGGCAATCAACCTCTACTTCATAAACATAACCACCATATTTTCTAAAGAAATTCAATGCTGCGGAGAGCTCGAAGAATAAGAACAAGCAATCCTTCCTCAGAGGGATCTGAACTGGACGATTAGCGTTAAGTATATTTTCTACTTTCATTGACTCTTCGTCCATATATTGTTCAAAATTCGTTTGAGGTTGAATCTCTGCCCCGACCTCAAAATATCTTTTATCTACTCGATATAAATACATAAGCGTTTTATCTCCTAAAATTATTATTTTTCAATCTACAACTCATCTATTCTCTTAGTAAGCATTCAACCCCTATGACAAAATAACTCTATCCCGAGTGTTTACTGGGAGGATGCAGAGTATTTTAAGAATTTGAACATTTTCGATTTTTAAACAGGCTTAACTAAAAGTGCCTTTGTCATCAAGGCATAATGTATATTACCGATAAAGCATTCCCATTATTTTAAAATCGAGAGCATTCGCTCTAAAAAATTTTTATCTGCCATAAGACCCTATTTGTATAAATCTATGTTGATATCAAATGGAGAATCGAAGTCCTTCAGCATCGCATGCTTCGTATCTTTCTCTGAGAGATTAGCATGTTCCGTTGGTATCTTCCAATCAATACCAAGGGTATCATCGAGGATACTGATGCCACCATCAGCCTCTGGATGATAGAAGTTATCACACTTGTATTGGAAGACTGCTGTTTCTGAAAGGACGGCAAAACCATGGGCAAAGCCCTTTGGAATGAAGAACTGGCGATGATTGTCTTCTGTCAGCTCTACAGCCACATGCTTGCCATAGGTTGGTGATCCTTTACGGATATCTACAGCTACATCAAGCACTCTACCTTTTACGCAGCGTACCAGCTTGCTCTGTGTGTAAGGTGGCCGCTGGAAATGCAAGCCTCGCATAACGCCATAGCTGCTCATAGACTCGTTGTCTTGGCAGAAATGAACATTATGTCCCAAGATTGGGGCTACCTTCTCTTCAAACTCTCGCTCGCTGAAACTCTCGAAGAAGTAGCCACGAGCGTCACGGAAGAGGCGTGGCTCTATAATGAGTACGCCTTCTATTTCTGTTTTTACTATATTCATTGTTTTATCTTTTGTTCTTAAAAATAAGATTTTTCGAATCCCTCCGTCTCCCTTTCCAAAGGGAGTTCCACCTCCAACCAAGCCTTCCTCCTCAGAAGGAAGGATGTAAACCGCCCTACTCGGTGCTCGGAACCGCTACGCTCTAAGGTTGGCGGACCATCAAAGGTCTTCGCCATGTTTGTGCGGGATGGGACCGCCTTATTCAACGTAAAGAACAGACTTTATCATAACTAAGTCCCTCTTTCAGATTAGGAATTCTGTGATAAGCATCACGTTGAAGTTCATCCTTTGTTCTTACTAATAACGTTTTGAAACTATCTTTATCACCTACACCAAACATTACCTTAGCCTTTTCAAAATACCTCATAGATGCTATCTTTGGGAGTATTTCAAATGCTCTATTATATATACTCAATGTAGGATACCACATAGATATTCTATCTCCTGGTTTTCCATATATCAAGGATAAGTAATACAACAAAATATCGACTTCTACCCAAGAATCAAATTTTTCGCCTCCATAATTGTTCATTAGAATGGCAACTTGACTGGATGATGAAAAACCTTTATTCTTATAATAATCCAATGTATAATTATGCTTTTGAAATTCAGCAAAGTTCAATGCTTTTATCTGTCTGCCCAATCTATTCGACAGGATGCAATAATCTGTATCTATCACTTCCTTTATTATATCAAAGCGCTCATGCTTTAACATAATTGCAGTAAATGATAAAAAGAGTTCATAATTAAAGAAGCGATAATTATCATTGCATAAATGCCATGAATCCGTAGAAGAAGCCAACTCTATATCTTTATCTTCATAATACTGAAGAAGTTTCTCAAAGAAATCGACAAATTGCTCGCCATTACATTCCGAATTAGAAGCCACGGTTTCAACAAAAGTCATAAAGTCGTTGTTAACAACTTGCATCGAAGCGATGCTCTTTTCTATCATCTCTATCAAATCGCATGTCTTGCCACCTCTGAATGTAACCTTGAATTGATCTAAAGACTCAATAAACTTATCACAATACTTTGCTATCCATGTCTGCAGATTGGTACTCTCAGCGACCTTTTCTTTAAGCATTCGTTGTTCTTGTGCCGTACTTAACAATACAGGCTCATCTGCTGCCAAGTAAGAAGGCATCTTACCTAAAGCTGGTTTTCGAAGAAGAGGCTTTTCATAAATATCTCTGAGCAACTGATTGTAACCTAACTCATAGATGTCATTGCTACTCATATCAACATACATACGAGATTTCAAGAATGTAGGCAAACATGGTTCACCATTCTTCTTCTCCGCTAAAATGGGAATGAACTTTGTCTGTTCTGCTAACGAATAAATATCACTAGACATTATCGTGCTTTCCGTTCCTACACCTCCTGTCCTATCATCCGCTTTTCGAGCATAATCTTCATTGCAAATTACGAGTACCTTTTTTATATCTGGATCTTTCACCATCTGTTCCATGAAGACATATTTATCATGGCCATGTTTTAAATCCCAGACATCAAGTTTAACATTCACCCCATCTTGTATCAAACGCTCAGCCAGTCTCTGCACCCAAATCTTATTTTTCTCTGGATGCCAGCTATAAGAAATAAATACTTTTGGATTTTCCATTACACACAAGCTTATTATCTTTGTTCTCGAATCTTAAGATTTGGCAAGTCTAGTTTGTTTCTTTTAACCATGAAGTCACCTCTTTAGGAATATAACATGATGCCCATGCAGAATCACTTATATTTAAAACTAGTAATCGCTCACTATTATTGGTCAACAAACCTTTTAACGAATCCCGAATATCAACGGTATTTTTACAATCTGACTTTATACACCAGGCTGTATTACTTATTCGTGCCCATGAGCCAAATCCCTTAATACGTCCAATTAACTGATTACGAACATCTTCCTCATCAGATTGGAATATTATCAAAAAAATCTTCATTGTTCCTTAATCGATTTATAATAAAAACCTACAATGAATCCTAACGTACCAGATAAAGCACCAATAATTGCTACAAGTATATCTTTCAATTCATTAAGAGATGCTTTTACTTTTATAGCATAAGCTATACATAAGAAAAGTATAGAAAAAAAGCCTAATACAAAGAGCAAAGCCATTTTACTCCTAGTATGTTCTCTATGTTCTGGCTTTTCATCTTCTTCACTAACATCACCCCCAGTATGCGTATCAGGAACATCAGGTGTCTCAGCTGAATTCACCTTATCAGTTTGAGTAGAAGCTGTAACTGTAGAATCGGAAGTTTCTTCAAGCTGAGATACGGCAACATCTTGATTACTATTCTGGGTATTCTCTATATTACTCATATTACTAATGTTTAATTATGAATAGAATCAGTATTTATTGTATCTTTTTCTGTTTGTTCAAGATTTGATTTATCATTAGAATTACGACAACCTCCCATACAATCACTAAATGAAATCGTCACAAGAACCGAACTAAACATAATAAACAATATCACATTAACTGAATTTTCGAATTTACATTTCATATCTTTACATTCACTAAAAAACTGCGTATATCACCAATACTGTGTCACAACTATATTACAAGTAATTACACCTATCAGTTTTTTGAAAATCGTTATTGAGAAACTTTTAAGTACCTCCCCACACCTTCGGTGCAGGGAGGTGAGCGGTACGTTACTTACTCTTCTTGCTTTTCTTTGCCTTCTTTGAAGGCTTGGCGGTTCCTATCTCGCCCATTTCCTGCATGTGCTTGAGGAGACCTTCGAGGTCGCAACGTGCCGCTGCTTCCAATTCGACGTACTCATTCTGTTGGCCTCTGTTGTAAAGACCAGTGATTCTTAAATTAATCATAACTTGATTGAGTATTATAAAATGTAGAAGCAGTACGATTGTTTGGATTGTAAAGCGACAATCGTAAAACGCTTATTTTTCTTTGCTTAAGATGGGCGGGTAACCCGCCGTAGTATTGTTCCTCATTGCAGTATCGCTCTGCACTAGTCGCCACTCGAATGAGGAATAATGTATTTATAAACCGAGACTTGGCTTATGGCTAAACATTACAGCGCACAAAATGATTCTGCTTCCTTACCGGTTCTGCGGCGATAGTCATCACGCATTCGCTTTTCCATTTGTGCAATGTATTCTGCCTTCCGCTCTCTAGAAGCCTTGAAGCGACGCATAAAATCTGCTTTTTTTTCTTCTATGTTCATAACGTAAGTTTTTTTCGACTCCCCTGTCCCCCTCTTGCGAAGAGGGGGTCCTTACCCAATACCCAAGCCCTAAATCCCTACCATAGGGATTAGGGATGTAACCGCCCTCCGGTGCTCAGAACCGCTACGCTCTAAGGTTGGCGGACCATCAAAGGTCTTCGCCATGTTGTGCGGGATGGGACCGCCGGGATGCTATTGGGGCATCAAAGGTCTCGCCAGGTTGTGCGGGATGGGACCGCCAGGGTATAACTTGCTTTAAACTTGCTATTATGCTCATATTACTCCGACAGATACCTAACTATCCAAGGTTTCAGCTCAGGAATGTCTACTTCTATCGTATCCCATAGACTTTCGGGGTCTATGGTATAATAGCCATGCACAAGGACATGGCGCATACGCTCAATCTGACGCCAATTCACGCCAGAATGAGAATCACGAAATTCTGTTGAAAGCATATAGACAGCCTCACCTATAACTTCTACCAATTTGGTAAAGCCATAAAAGATGAGCTTATTCTTCTTGATATCTTCAAAAGTATATTGAGCATGAAACTCCTCTATGCTTTCTATCGCTTCAAGAATATGCTCTAACCTTCCCCTATCTCTAACTTTTTCTCTCATAAATCAAGAATTTATCTTGGTTGGCTGTTTCTTGAGCAAAAGGGAGGAGTCGATTAGCCTCTACTATATCCACCTTGCGATGAAGCAAGTCTTCCAAATTCAACATAATACCTGCTATTTTCATCAGAGAAATTCGATTATGCTGACGATCATACTCTACAAGAATGTCTATGTCACTATCAGTAGTTTCTTCTCCTCGTGAGCATGAACCAAAGAGCCAAGCCTTTGTTATTGGCTGGCTACCAAAGAAATCTTGTATCTTTGGAATCATATTTTGTACATTCTTACTAATCATAACAGCGTAATTTTATTGGTTTTAATGAAGTTTATACCCCATTTCTCTGTTTATTGTGCAAATATAGGCTTTTTCTGTGAAACTACCAAATTTTTGGGGGAGTTTTTGCTTCATATCCTAATGTCTCACACATCATCCAAATTAACATCCGCCAAGTCTGCTCCAATAATCGTCACTCGATTGTTGTATTTGCGTATCTCATGCCCATCCTTTATTTGCTTGGTGTAGCGATTGGCATCCAACTGGAGGCAACGACACACATTGCGACTTGCTGTTTCCATGTTCTTGTCGATAATGATGATTTGTGCATCGTGGTTCTCTCGCAACATATCACAGAAATAGTTGTCGGCAGAAGAGAATGAATAGCCAAGAATGATGATCTTACTTGCACGCAGCACCATCTGAGAAGCATGATACCATGTATCAATGTAATGCTTGGATATGACAGGGCGCAACTTTAATGGTGGCAAGAATGATGGGATGGGTATAGACTTGTGGTCTGGATCAAAACTTATCTCGGCTGCAAGTTGATTCTTGAAGAAATCTTCTAAATCAATGGTCGTTAAATCATCATGCAGAAAATCGTTCTTGTTCTCTACATCTACATACTCTTTGAGTGAGCCATGGAAATAGAGAGCAGTCGGAGAGGCTTGGGAAGCATACGATGTATAGTTGAACGTGATGACTTGGCAGTCTTTTCCGTCCAATTGGTCGTAAATAGTGTGGTTGTCTTTGTTCTCTACAGCCACATTCTCTTGTGCCTTTCGCTGCTCCTCGCTTACCAAGTATGCCCATAGAATCCAGGATATGTATAGATAATCGCGGATATAATTGTTTTGCCCCGTATAAAATCCATAGAAATACCCTGCGAGCAATTGCTCTATATCGAGCATATTCTTATAGATATGGCGCAAGATGGGATTGTTCGACTCATGAATGCTCTTCTGAAGTATCTCCACGATGATGTTCTTGAATGTGTCGGTATAGTTGAGATGGCTTAAATCTATGATGCTATCATCTTTTACAACCGTATCAAACACCTCTTCTATCAAGTTCATCGTCTCGGCATCAATCTCAGCTCCTTTCTTGAAGTCCAACACCTTTTTGAAAAGGCGAACGATAAGCATACCCAACTTACGTTGTGACTCATCAAGGCTTGCGTTGTTGGCAAGCTCATCGTTGATATTATGGCAAATGGAAACAATCTCCTTATCCAAGTCTTTTGCCAAACGGTCGATGGCTGTACTCACAAACTTGTCGAAATGGAAATGTACTCTGCCTATTGCCTTGCGCAAAATGGCATCAAGCGTCTTGCCTTCATCGGTTTCCAAGAAATCGACAATGCGAGGTATAAGGTCGGCTGATGTCGGCAAGCCTATTGTGGCATCCACTCCAGCACCGAGCACTACCAGACTAAGTGGCTTATCCTTGCTTCCCAATATTTTGCGAGCGAATTCCTCACCATAGAAATATTGGTTCTGAGTCATTGCATTGGGAGCAATTTGATTGGCTCCGTTGTTGATATCAAATGATGTATCTGCCATTTTAAAATTTTAATGTTAGAAAGAGGGTTAGGATACTTTCCAAAGTATCTTAGGATACTTGGCGAAGTATCTTAGGATACTTGCCCATGTATCTTAAGATACTTTTTTGGGGGTGTTTTAGCGACCTGCTTGACGGATAGTCTTTTTGCGGGCCGTCCAGGCAGTATTGATTGCCACCCGGATGTTGTCGATGGTCTGCCCTTTCTCCCATTTCGGAACGAAGGGAAGGAGAAGGGAAATGAAACTCTGCTTCACTATCAGCTCATCGGTGAGGGATGGCTCTTGCTGTCGCATGGTTGCCACCACCTCGCCCAGGTCTCTCGCTGTCTTGCAGGAGCGAAGGAGGGTGATGTAGCCTCGCAAGGATTCCACCTTATTAATATATATAGATAAAGCCTGTTCTTCCTCGGTGAGAGGTTGAGGTGCTTCGCCATCCTTGGCAAGCGTCTTCTCTGCGAACTGGTCGCCATAGAAGTTTTGCTCTGCCTTTGTAGCGTTGGGGAGGATTTGGTTATTGCCTCCGTATATATTGAAAGTTACATCTGCCATATTATAAAGGTAAAAAAGTAAAAGGGTAAAAAAGTAAAAAATGACTTGCTGGCTATGATTTCTTAATGATTTTCTTAACCTTATTCAATAGATATTCAACGTTTTTCAATGCCTTTCAACGGAATTGTTTTCGAACCACGGATGTTGTATCTTTGCAACAGCTTAAACGAAGAACGAAGAGTGATGAGTGAAGAATTCAATACCCGGGGTGCTCGACATTCGAAGTTTGGAGTAGCTGACAATTTTAGTATTAACAATTAAAAAGAAAGGAATCGATTATGATTGAGTATTCTATTTACATGATGGGTAATCCTATCAAACCAGAGGAGCCTCAAAAGGCTTATGCCAAGAACCAAGTTCGTGAAATCTGGGACTTGAACAAGTTTTGCAAGCACATTGCATCACATAACGCTGGCTACAGCCGAGGTATGGTGAAAGCCATCCTGTCGGACATGTGCGACTGCATTGTAGAACAACTGCTCAACGGCAACAAGATTAAACTCGGTGAGTTTGGTGTCTTTAGCATCTCCATCAACTGTGAGGGTGCGGAATCGCTGGAGAAGTTTACCGAGGAAAACATCAAGTCGGTGAACATCAAGTTCAACCCTGGTGTGGACTTTGAGAACCTTGTTGATAAAGCTGAGTTCAAGCTCGTGGCAAGCCGTGCTGGTCAAGCTGCCTTGCTCAAGGCTGAAAAGGCGAACGAGACTACCGTTGACCTGGAGGCTGCGAAGAAGAAGCCTACCAAGGACGACAAGAGTGACAACAAGCCATCGGGTGATGGTGGTGATACACCAAACCCTGGCGGTGGAAGCAGTACCGACTCTGGCACCGACGGTAGCGGTGATGGCCTGGAGTAGGATTCTCCCTGTGACTGCATCCTGCATAGTGCAGGGTGTGGTCACCCCTTCAAACTTATGTTTCACTTTTAAACACATTTCTGATTATGAAGAATTTTAATGATGGTTCCAAGAAAATTTCTTGGGTTTCAATTTTGAATGCTGCTGTTCAAGCTTTGATTGCAGCTCTTACTGCACTGGGAGTAAGCTCGTGCGCAAATGCCTTATAGCAATGTTGAGTGTTGAATGTTGAGTGTTGAATGTTGAATTATGAATTATGAGACAAAGTCAATATATGTCGGCTAACGACATTAAATATCTGGTTTTGCATTGCTCGGCTAGCCGATGCAATGAGGACTATAGTGTAGAACAGCTGCGCCGTGACCATAAGGCGCGTGGGTTTTATGACATCGGCTACCACTTCTACATCCGTAAGGATGGAACGATGACGCAGCACCGGATGCTGTTGGAGGTTGGTGCTCATGCCAGACCTTATAATAGATGCTCTATCGGCATCTGCTATGAGGGAGGGCTCGATGAGCAAGGCAAGCCTTGCAACACCATGACAACTGAGCAGGAAACGAGACTCATTGATCTTTTCAGGAATCTGAAGATTCTCTTTCCGAAAGCGAAGATTGTGGGGCATCGGGATTTGCCGGGGACTACTCCCAAAGAGTGTCCGTGTCTGGATGCGGGCAGCTGGGCTGCTCATCATCATCTCGATTAATACTCTGTTACTGGCGAGGTACTTTTCCTCGTCAGTACCACTTGCTTAATATCTGACATTTCCATATACTCTATTCGATTTTTTGCAAGTATGCTTTAGGAATATATCCTGTCGTAACAGCACACAACCCCTTGATGCTCACATAAAGTTTATGATCTTTTTTGATACGGACGACATAGCCTTCCGCTCCTTTCAAAGGACCTTCAATAACTCTGAACTTGTCGCCTTTGGTAAACTTGGGATTATACTCATCGTAAAAATCCAGTCCTTCAACACCAGAAGTTGCTACAATATTGAAGATTTTCACTTCACGTTCTGAAATTTTAGAAGGTTCTTTCAAGTTCTCAGAATTTTTGCCACGATAGAGCATCACTTTATTGAGAAATTTGCGTTCAATCTCTTCGGCTTCTGTTCTCGTAGTACGGAAAAGAATGAGAGATGACATAATAGGAACTTCCTTCACCAGACTCTTTTTCTTATTCTTGTCCCAATATTCTTGTTTCACATCATAAATATGCTCTATCCCTTTGGCAACGAAATATGCCTTGATAGGCTTTCCTTTCCCAAAAAATATCTTGAATGCGTACCAACTCTCCTCGTTGTCTGGTTGTATCATTGTTTATTTTTTTCTATTTTGATCAGGGTGTACTTCTCATTCCCCCGTGTCGTGAAATCATGTTTCAAATCACTTGGCAAGAAAGGGTTGGTTAGTCTATTTCCTATAACGGAAACCTCTAATCACAGACGTACTCCTGATCCAAGAGCATGATAGTCTGCAACCCTTGGAATGATTAGCTGTCCGATTCCTTTGTCCTCAAAATCCTTCCCTCAATCACTCCCGTTCTTCTGAATCTCTATATAAGAGACACAGAAAACCGAAAAACATTCTTTCAATCAACGACTTAGAAGATTGTGTACGAGAAGAATGCTGAAAAAATGTAGAATTTCGTAGAATGATATTAATTTTTTAACACGCATAATTTGCTTGTTTCCAACAATTTTCGTAATTTTGCGGTAAGATTCTGTGTCTCTTATATAAAGATTCAGAAAAATTGGTTCATTTTGGTTCATTTTACATAATCCCTCTTTTTATTCTTTTTTGTGGCTTATAGGGCTGCCAGTATCTTGGCGTTGGCATCATCTACTTCTGAGCTTTTGATGGAACGGAGATAGATTTGTGTGGTGGTTTCGGAATGATGTCCCAATGCCTCGCTGATGACAGAGATAGAGATATGATTATCTCTTGCCGTCGTTGCCCAGGAATGGCGGGCAACATAGAGGGTGAGCTTGCCCTTGATGCCTATCGTAGCTCCAAACTTTCTGAGGTGGTAGGAGATACGCGCTTCCGCATTGTGATATAGGCGTGCCTCATCCTGCTTTTTGTCAATAGTTTTATCCTGTCTTTTGTTTCCATCATCAACAAGGAAAGGAAAGAGATAAGATGAGGAGGCGGTCTGCGCCTGATACTTTTCCAACAACTCCTGCATCTCCTTCTCCCATCGGATGGTGAGACGTTGTCCTGTCTTTCTTCTTGTATAATGAAGATAACCGTCCTTGAGGTCAGATTTGCGGAGATGAGCTAGGTCGATGAAAGAGATACCACGCAGATAGAAACTCATCAGGAATGTATCTCTTGCCATCTCTTCCTTGGGAGTGAGATCCTTGACAGATTGCAGACTCTTGATCTGGCTGACATTCTCTGTAGGTATGGCTCTCTTGCGAGTTTGGGCAATACCGGTATAGACATCCGAGAAGGGATGCTGCTGTGGCGTCAGTCCCTTTGCCACAGCTTTGTTGTAGGTGGCACGGAGGATGCGGAGATAGAAGGAGCTGGTGTTTTTGCATACCTCCGCCGTATGATGCAGGTACGCCTCATACGAGCGCATCACTTCTGCATCTATCTCTTTTAGGGCAATATCCTTGTTGTCACGGTATCGCTTAAAGCTGTTGAGGGTTGCCTTGTAATGCAGCGAGGTGCGGTATTGCCCGTTCTTCAGCAACAGGGCGATGAGGAGGTTCATGAACTGGAATAACGACTCTGATGTTTTCTTGTTTCTTGACATAACGATTGTGTATTTATGAAGTTTATTAATATATGATAGAGGCACCTCTATCTCTATTCAAGAAACAAATATCAAGCAAATAAAATGGTTAAACTTTGTTGCTTTTCTATTCTATTGTGGCAGTTGGCGCATTTTCGTTGTGGCAGTTGGCGAATATTTCCTATAATTGTCAGTATTTGCACAATACAACGATTGATGGCGCAAAATTACAAAATCGCCTCTATCGTATAATGGTAATCGTTATTACAAAAAAAACTCCGAAGAACCAAGATTGATTCTCCGGAGTTTTTTGTACACCCTTAGGGATTCGAACCCTAGACCCACTGATTAAGAGTCAGTTGCTCTACCAACTGAGCTAAGGGTGCCTCTGCTAAAAGCTTTGTTTTCAAAAGCGAGTGCAAAGGTAATACATTTTTCTGAAACCACCAAACTTTTATGGATCTTTTTTGAAAAAATCTTTCATTTTATCCATTATGATTGGTTCATGGAAGCATTATTCCTTCAGCCAACCACCTATCAGACTGATGATTTCCTGTCTTGTAGGCTCTGGGAACGACAAGATGCGAGTTTTGTGCGAACCGCCATGACACATATAAACATGCAGGTTCTTCTTGTTCTTGGTGAAAGGCAAGCCATAAATGCCCGAAGCTCCCCAAGGATCGATATCGCCATAAATATAAACCATCTTCGGATCATTCTTGGTCAGGAACTCTACCGTATGATTATAGAGTACAGGCGAGAACTTCACGTTTTCTGCCCCCTTTGGCACCATCAGTTTCTTCAGATAGCCCTTAGCTGTCTTGATACTGAGATATTTCTTGAATGGTTTGGTATAATAGCCGTAATAACCCAACTCCCGGGCTGCCTGCACATCAAATGAGGCTGTGGCATTATAATTGGTGAAATAGTCAGGTTCACACATGTTGATCCAGTAATCAAACACCGTCTTGTCATCTGCCTCTCTTGCAGGAATCTTGTTGATGTCTTCTCCCCACTGCCAGAAAGCAAAGGCGTATTCGAATACAGAGTAATCAAAAATCTCTGCCAGCGGAGCATTGAATACATATTTCTTATCGTTGCAATATTTCTCGAACATTGGCAGCAACGCAGCCTTTCGCTTGAAGAGGAGCAACTGGAAATCGAGCACCTTCTGTCGGTTTTCCTTGGTTGATACCTGATATTGCAGGAACTTCTCATGTCGTCCATCCTCCACACCCTTGTTGAGCGGAGCTACGTATGGCACAGAAATATCTACATCATCAGGGAAGTAAGAACGGTAGAACATCGTAGTCTGTCCACCCTTGCTGATGCCTGTAGCAATCCATTTTCCCTTGTACATCGCATGCAGGGTCTGGTTTACATGATGCAGATCATAGAGCGAATTCTCAACGGTAAGATAATCCCAGTTGCAAGGACTAGGCATCGACTTGTCGAAATAACGGTACTCTACGGTAATGATATTCGTATCGAAGAGTTTGGAAAGTTCTTCAATATATCCTTCACGCAGCGCATAGTTGGCATTATATCCTTCTGTCACGAGCACGGTAGGACGGTCGAATCCTCTATGGCAGAGCACCACCCTCTGTTCGAAATAGCCCTTGGATGCATCCTTGGCATCGAGCTGCTGCTTGATAAAGAACACATACTTTTCTGGGAAATGCGTACTTTTCAGCGTTTCCACGTTACTTACTCCAGGCAATGCAGCCAGTTGCTTACCAGCCACGCCCAGTTCTGCCGCCAGCATCTGCAATGGCAGGATGAAGAGCAGCAGCATCAATTTCAAAAATCTCAGTTTCATCTGATTCTCTCTTTTTATTTATTATATTCTAAAATTCAAGATTGCAAAATACATTCTATATGTTTTCTAAAATCAGAACAAGAATCCTGCATTGATATAGAATCCTACATTCTTACCCAAGCTAGAATAATTAGCCTGAATGCTTACCGGACCCAACACGAAATCATAGGATGCTCTCAAGGCTCCTCCCCACAAATCATCACCGATGAGAATATGGGAAAACTTGCGGGCTTCCTTGCCATACTCTCCCAGAGCGGTAAGATAGAACTTTCCTTTCACCCGATAGCGGAAACCTAGCTGACCAGTCACCACATTGCGCTCCAGCAGATGAACATGCTGCGCACTCTCCCATGCCACTTGCCAAGGCAGATAGTAACCGTCAGCAACTCCACCTGCATAATTCTGATAAATGGCTGGTACGGAACTTCCAAACAAGAAACGGCTCTTGAGCTTAGGAAGCAGATAGAATCTGGAATTGAGACGTACGGCACATTCTCCTTGAAAAACAGCTTCGCCAAAAGGATTACCATCAGCATAATGTATTCCGTCATCCGTATGCAGAATGCCCTGAACCTGAATGCGGCTGCCACGGGTCGGGAAATAGCGGCGGTCGTAAGTATCCATCACAACAGATGCAAAGTAGTTCAGAAAATGGTCTGACGAACGTGTCTGGATGCTTCCGTCGCGTTCGAACATATCTGAATGATAATGATAATAATCAAACTGCACTCCCGATTTCAATCTGAAATTACCGATATCGCGGGTATAGAATCCAGCGAAAGAATGCGAAAGAAACTCCAGGGCATCCAACTTATGCTTGTCCGCATAAAGGTCGAAATCATAATGAGCCATACGATAGGAAATGCCAATTTTCGCTCCGAAAAGGTTGCCATAGGCATATTTCATTTCCAGATAGGGATTACGGGAAATGCGTCCTGTAAAGGCATAGTGATGACGGGTAGAAAACTGCTGGTTATTGGATATCTGAGCAATGACGCTCGCCAGATCCTGCGTATCAAAACGTGCACCTACACTGATTCTTCTGGATTCGTTGGGTTCCAGCATGAATACCAGGTCATAAGGTTCCTCGTTAGACTGTCTGTATTCTACACGCGAAAAGATATTCAGTCCCCTGAGCATAGCAAGTGTGCCATCTATCTCCTCAGGACTGATTTCCGAATTATCCCGTAAAGCAATTTTCTTTCTAATCCACTTTTCCTCCTCTCCGCTGATGCCTTCTATCCGGATGCTTCCTATATGATAAGCTTCCGTCTGAGAAGGTTTCGGCTGTTTGAGGCGTTTATCCTGTAATGTATCATCAGAGGCTACAGAATCACAAGCATCAGCATAGATATACTTTCTCAGAGCCATCAGCTCATCCCATTTCTGGCGGGCAGCCTGTTCTCCCCGCTGTATCATGGTATCAATGGCTTCAGACTGGAAGCTGGCTGCCGAATAACCTTTCAGAGAAGGATTGATATAAAGATCGGCTTCAGCCATATTCTTCCGGTATTTGTTCTGCCCCATCATACTTATGAGCTGTTCTACAACAGAAGAAGCCGATTTCAGCTCTTCCTTCTTCTTCCAACCGGTACTCAAATCTACACAGATAATCACATCCGCTCCCATTTCCTTTGCCACATCAACCGGCAGATTGTTCAAGGCGCCGCCATCCACCAGCATCTTCCCTTTCCATTCTACCGGAGCAAACACGCCCGGTATCGACATGCTGGCACGCATCGCCAATGGCAATGAGCCCGATGAAAACACGACCTCCTTGCCTTCTACCAGATCTACCGCCACGCAACGGTAAGGAATAGGCAGGTTGGAGAAATCATCCACCTGATGATACCCCACGGTAAGTTTAGAGAAAAGGTTAAAGATATTCTGCCCCTTCACATAACCGGTTGGTAACGAGACCTTTCTCTCTTTGGAAAGAGGAATATGAACGATATATTTCTCCCTTTCTTCTTTAGAAAGAAAAGTCTCCGATTCACGTTTCACCTGGTCGCTCAAAAGGAAAAGCCAGTTCTGGTTACGGTAGAGGCTATCAATATCCGCAGCATCGTAGCCGATGGCATAGAGTCCGCCCACGATGGCACCGATACTGGTTCCGGCAATATAATCTACAGGAATATCAGCCTCTTCCAGCACCTTGAGCACACCTACTTCAGCCGCGCCCTTGGCACCACCTCCACCCAACACGAGCCCCACCTTCTTACGTGGCTGCTGGGCTTGCAGAGGAGTATATGCAAAGAAGCAGCAGAATAAAACCAAAAAACATAATATCTTATCTCGATGTACCATCATATTGCTCCTTGTTTAAATGAATAACTGACACGGCAAATACTCTTCACTCTTCACCAACCCCTCTGAAATACCGATAAACAGGGCGGTTGGCGGAGGTGAAGAGTTCTCAGAAGCTCTTCACCCACTCTTCACCACTCTTCACCTAAATACTTTTTCAAGAATCCGACAGAAAAGAGAAGAATGATATTTCTTTTCCTCCATATTTCTTTCGCTTTTAAAGTTATATAAAATCACTTGTATTTTGAGACAGAGAACCTTTTTGGATTCTGTCTCATATCCCAAATATCAACAATATGCACCACATCCAAGGATTCATCATAATAATAAACCAACTTGAAATTACGCATAAAATTAGCACCCCGAAGCAAATAGCTAAACTTTGGAGCACCAAGAAAAGGGGGCTTACCTTCAGGATATTTTCTCAGGAAGTTCTGGATTTTCATCAGTTCCTCTTTCCATCTTCGAGCTGTTTTCTTACCAAAATTCACATAAGCATCGATAATATACTGGCGTTCCTTTTCTTCATACAGTTTGTGAACAACTATTTCAGCCATGGGAATTCCTCATATAAACGTTCGTTAAAGGCATCAACAGATTCCCATTTAGAAGGATCATCCTTAATGGTTTCACAATAATCGATACTATCCAAAAGACCCTCATAACTAAAATGATTTTTAAGAACAGGTATTTCATCTTCCTGCTCTATCCCAGAATCAATCACATGATGAGACACAGACTCTGATGCAACAGATGCATAAGCAGGCGATGGCTCACAAACCTTATCCCCTGCTACCTTAGATTCATCGATATGATATTTCTTTTCCTCCATATTTCTTTCGCTATTAAAGTTCCACGATTCTTATGTAAAGATGGTGCAAAAATACGAAGAAAGATTGGAAACCGCAAGAAAATCTACAAAAAAATGGCAGAGAACACTGAAAATTAATAGATTATACGGATTAAGTTGGATAAAAAAAAGGCCCTGTATAAATTTTTCTTCTTAAAATCTTTGGAGTATTAGCAAATATCTGTATCTTTGCACATAAAATATTTAAAATTAACAATTATGGCAACACAAATAAAGTTCATGAACGAGCGTTTGCAGCAAGAATTAGATAAACTTTGGGAATCTGGCGAACTGAGCAATGAGAAGTTGCAGGAAATGCAGTCAGAACACTTGCGCACGGCTTATAAATAATGCTTAAGACTAGACTTTTTATTTATGCGGAATGCCCAACAAGTAGAGCATTCCGCAAAAAAAACTACTTGTTAAAATACTTCTTGCCACCCTGCAGGATAACAATTCCCTTAGCATTCTTGCCAACTGTCATGCCAGCCATATTGAAAGTCTTAGCTGACTTTACTACATTTGTGCGAGCTAACTCAGTAATACCGGTGCCTGTATTGTCAAGCAAGTAGATGACATATTGAGCTTCTCCATTACCTAAATATTCACTATTTCCTATATAAATCTTTCCATTCATACGATAGATAGACAGATCCTTTCCATTATTACCATTCGGTATAGTGAACAATTCCTTTCCATCCTCATTCTTTACGGCTATATAAGACTCATAGTACTTGTCAGGCACATCCTGACATAAAACGAGCTTTCCATTTTCAATACCATTTATCATTAGACTATTAGCGCTAGCTTCTGGCTGTGATACTTGCCTATAACATTCTACAAGAAACTCATATTTATCATCATTGTTAAACACATTTTGAGTAAGGTATACATATGAATCCTCATTGTAGTTCGCATCAAAATCATACACCTCTGTCTGCATGATTCTTTCTTGCTGTGTTATCTCACTACCTTCACGGCTATCATCTACCTTCCAAGCCAATTTAGACATATCAACTTCAACTAACCTAGTAAGACCATCTACATTATATAATTTATTGTCGGAAGGATTATAATAAGAGTAACGCTCACTTACGTAAATACTATCATTACCACCAAAAGTTTCTGGCCGATCATATTTATTATAAAAAGCAAAATTGCCTTTATAATCAGTGAAGTAAACCTGTTCACCATCGCCTATCAATTTGGTAACAGCAGCCTTAAATTCATCCATCGTTGTAATTGGAGTTTCAAATCCATTATCACCATATACTCCATCAACTTTGTTCCAATAAGCTTCCTCTTTACCTTCCTTAACAACCTTCTTGGTTTTGAAATCAGCTAACGCTTTCATTGGTACCAAATTGCTTTTGAATACCCTAGGGTCATACTGAAAAGTTTTCTCCACGTTAAAAGAAGCATCATAAACAGTAAACTCAGGTGTTTGGTTGCTACTATTATTTTCAACTCCGATAGTTGAATAAGGAGTAATAACACCTGTAGTAGTAAGCCCTTTAGGGATGAAATCAAATCCATCACCTTTCACCTTAGTCACTTCAGAAATCTGTGCACTAGCAGCCAAAGCCATGACTGCAAAAGCGGAAACAAGTAATGTTCTCTTCATAATTAATTACAACAACAAGTTTGGATGTCTAGCAAACTTGAATTAAAAAGTTTATAAGTTCTTTTTCCTGCAATAACAAAGCGTAGACATCTTCACTTGACATTTGCCTAGCGACACATTTGCTATGCAGTTGCTACATATTATTCTACCCTTGTGAGCATCACCCTTCATAATGATTTTGCAAAAATAGTCTTTTTGATAGTATTCAGAAAATAAAAGCTACAGCCAAACACCCTTATCCATAGCAACAAAGCCAACCATGATGCACATCAAGACCAGCCTCATCCCCATTAGAACGCAGAAACGTGGACGATCCACTTATCCAACGTTCCAAGGTGTTTGGCCTAACCTATATGCAACAGATAAGTTTTACGTCCACGCTATAGCGGACGCTTACTTATTTATTCTGTTGCACATGTTCTTCCGCGGCCAAACTTCAGGAACATTATTATCGAATAAACAGCAAACGCTATTATTTTAACCCACAAAAACAGACGTCATCACCCTAGGGCGAATCAATCCGAATGCAAAGTAAATGCAAACGAGCGCAATGAAAGCTTGCTTTCAAATTGCCGAGTGCAGCTTTGCTTCTGCAAAGATACTGCAAAAATCAGAGATAACAAAAAGATTCGCCATTTTTTTTATATTATCCCCAATTTTTTCTTGCGAAATCAAAATATTCGTCGTATCTTTGCAAAAAGATTCAGTTACAAAAAGAAGCGTTATGGACAAGCAGATCAATGAACTCCTAGAGGTTCTGAAAGAATACCAGGAGCTGGGAATATCTGAGCAGATAGACTATCAGAAGTTCTATCTCTACTCTATCATCACCCACTCCACCGCCATCGAAGGCTCCACCGTAACCGAGATTGAGAACCAGCTTCTCTTCGACGAAGGCATCACGGCTAAAGGCAAACCGATGGTGGAACAACTCATGAACCTCGACCTGAAGAGAGCTTACGAACAATCCATCAGATGGGCAAGAGAACATAAGCCATTCACCGTGGAAATGCTCAAGAACCTCTCCGCCCTGGTAATGAGAAATACGGGCAGCCACTACAGCACCTTGATGGGCGAATTCGACTCATCAAAGGGAGACCTGCGCCTTGTTGGCGTTACGGCAGGAGCAGGCGGGCGCTCCTATATGGACTACCGCAAAGTTCCGATGAAACTGGAAGAACTCTGCAACCACATCAACCAGCGGAGAGAAGCGCTCATCAAAAGTCCCAACGCCATAGATGCCTACCTGCTAAGTTTCGATGCCCACAACATTCTCGTTACTATTCACCCATGGGTGGATGGCAACGGCAGAATGTCGCGCCTCATCATGAATCACCTACAGTTTGAATTCGGACTGGTACCTGCTAAAATCATCAAAGAAGATAAAGCGCAGTATATCGAAGCCCTCAATGAATCGAGAGAAGAAGAGGCAATGGCACCCTTCCAGGAATTCATGCTGAAAGAGCACACGCAAAACCTGAGAAACGAGATTCTTGAATACAGGAAATCTATGGAAGAAGATATTGCGATAGCTGATATCAAAGTGCAGATGGAAGGAGAAAACAAGATGGAAAAGGAGAAGCAGGAGGTGGTCCAGAAAGGTGGTCCAGAAAACAAGGAAGTGGTCCAGAAAGGTGGTCCAGAAACGAGAAATGCCATTTTGCACCTTATCGCCAGCAATGGAAATATCACTTCCCGAGAGATTGCTAACACTCTGAACATCAATAGAAGTGCCATCCTTAAGCATCTCAAGAAGATGCAGGAAGATCATATCATCCGTAGAGAAGGCTCGCAGAAATCAGGCAAATGGGTTGTCATATCATAATCCTGACCGATAAATATTATGTGGAAGCAAACACGGAAATACTCTTCACTCTTCACCAAACCCTCCGGAATACCGATAAACAGGGCGATTGCAGAGGTGAAGAGTTCGCAGCAGCTCTTCACCCACTCTTCACCACTCTTCACCCATATACTTCAACACATCAACGCATAAAGGAGGATACACATCTACCTATCAATTTTGAGTCCAGGTGAAGAGTGGTGAAGAGTGGGTGAAGAGTTGCTGATGACTCTTCACCTCCCGAAATGCCGATAAACACAGGGGATTTGGGAGGAAAGGTGAAGAGTGAAGAGATTTTTGCAGAATGCTAAACATAAATCATATTGATAGGATTGGGAAATCTGGTTTCCCCGTCTGAGATGACTGTCTCATAGGAACAGCCTACTGTTCCCTATTCCGCTAGTAGGCTGTTCGCCCCAAACAGCCTACTAGCCATACGCAAACAGCACACTTATCTTTCGGAGATAAATATCAGAACATCGGAAATTTATCTGCCAAAAACAACCATATCAAAACAAAAACGAAATGAAACTTCCCTGAAATTTGGAGGGTTTAAAAAAATATATTACCTTTGCACCCGCAAAAAAATAAGATTATGAACGGATTGTATACTATATTATTATTGGTGCTGAGCAACATCTTCATGACGCTGGCTTGGTACGGACACCTCAAGTTGCAACAAACGGGCGTGAGCAGCAACTGGCCTCTTATCGGTGTCATCGCCTTCAGTTGGGCCATTGCCTTCTTCGAATATTGCTGTCAGGTACCAGCCAACCGCATCGGTTTCGTGGATAATGGCGGACCGTTTAATCTGGTCCAGCTCAAAGTGATTCAGGAATGCGTATCGCTTATCGTCTTCGCCATCATCGCCAATATTCTCTTTCAGGGACAGGGATTGCACTGGAATCATTTCGCAGCCTTCTGCTGCCTGATTGCAGCCGTTTATTTCGTATTCATGAAATAGCCGGATAAGGAGTTAACTCAATATAACTCCTTATCCGGCTACCTTTTTAGTTTTATACCTGCCCTACACCAGCTTATAGATTTCGCTCGGCGTCTTGCGCTTCAATACTTCCAGCTGGAAGTCCTTACCGGCTATGATGCCTTTGCTGCGCAAGATCTGCTCAACGGTTTTGCGTGCCAGCTCAGGATGGTTGTTCTCCTCGCTGAGATGACAGAGCCAGACGTGATGAAGCTCCGGTGTAGCATAATTGGCAAGCGCCTCGCCACAATCGTCGTTGCTCAGATGACCGTTATCTCCCAGAATGCGCTCCTTCAGATACTGGGGATAATGACCCTGCTGGAGCATCTCTACACTATGGTTCGCCTCAAGCACAAGATAGTTGGCACGGCCGATAAAGTCGTGCATCTCTTCGGTAATATGCCCCACATCGGTGATGAGACAGAAGTTTACACCTCCGCACTCCACGAAATAGCCAACATTGTCGGTACTGTCGTGGGGTACGCCGAACGGAGTAATCTTAAACTCGCCCAGTGTGAAAGTTACGTTCTTCTCTATCACATGAGCATGGTTAGGCTCTATCTTCTTTCGAACACAATAGTTGCGCTCGATGCCTTGATGTACTTTACGGGTCGTATATACCGGTAGATGATAGTCAGTACTCAGACTCCCCACCGACTTTACATGGTCGGCGTGGTCATGGGTGATGAGGACGTGATGCACATCCTCGAAGCGAAGTCCATAGTTATGGAAATGCTTCTTTAATATTCTTATTCCTACTCCTACGTCTATCAGTATCGAATCCGTATCAGTGTAAAGATAATAGCAATTGCCACTACTTCCACTGCCAAAGGATATAAATTTCAGCATTTTAATTGTTATTTTCCATGCAAAGTTAGCAAAAAAGATTCTTATTACAAAGTTTTTTACTATCTTTGTGCCGAAATATCGCAAAAAAATAGAATTTTTAAGATTTGAGAATCATGATAAAGAAGTCGATGATAGGTTTATGCATAGCTGTGGCATGCATGACCGCAAGTATATTCAGCCTTTCGGGATGTGAACCTCACGAAGGCAGCGAGGACCAGCTGAAGGCTGATGTTGATTCGTTTGCCAACTATTATTTCAACTGGCATTTCCCGAAAGCCGTGAAGTATTGCACCCAGGAATCGGAGCGCTGGCTGCGCTATGCTGCAAGTAATGTGAACGAGACTGACGTGGAACTGCTGCGCCAGAAGCCGGAGGATGCCAGTATCGAGATTACGGATATTGATTTCGGTGACGATGAAACAAGTGCCACCGTTACCCTTACGGTTCATAATTTTCTGCAGATGGACAGTATCGGACAGGATCCGCAGCTCATAGAACAGGCCGATTTCCAACTGCCGATGTGTATGGAAAAGGGACTCTGGAAGATTAAGTTGGATAAATTGCCTTGAAAAAAGTAAGGAGTTTCTGAGGGGCATCATAATCAAAAAAAGATGCCCTACAGAAACTCCTTGCTATAAACTATTAACTATAAACTATTAGCTGCATTTAGAACGGCAAACCTACTGCGAAATGGAAGGCGAAATCGCGGTCTAGTTTCGGGTGGATAATCGCCCAATGCTCTTCCTTCGTTCCGTAGGCTGGATTGATTGCCTTCATACCCATATCCAGACGGAGGATGAAGTAATCGAAATTCAACCTGAGACCTAAGCCATAGGCTACAGCTATCTGTTTGTAGAATTCATCTATCTTGAACTGGCCACCAGGCTGATCCTGATAATTGCGAAGTGTCCAGATATTACCAGCATCGATAAACGCTGCACCCTCAAACTTCCAGAAGAGCGAAGTGCGGTATTCGGCATTCAAGTCGAGCTTCACATCACCCGTCTGGTTGATGAAATCTATTCTGCCGTCAGTTCCCTTAAACTTGCCCGGACCTAATTCTCTTACGCCCCAACCTCTTACCGAGTTGGCACCACCCGAGAAATAACGCTTTTCGAAAGGCAACACCGTACTGTTGCCGTAAGGATAAGCCACACCGATACCCGCATGCAGCGCCAGAGCATTGCGCTTATCAAACTGCATCAGATGGGTATAATCTACATCAAACTTGGCATACTGGGCATAAGCTATATTAAATAATGTACGCTGCCCCTGGCTGTTCACCTTGAAACCGAAAGCCTTGGAAACACCGCTCAGCAGATTGCCCGAACTCTCTACATTCACTCGCACAGCATCTACCCCATCGCTATAACTCAAACCGAAACCCATCTTCATGATAAACAGGTCTTCGTAATTGTAGCGGAGGATGGCATTTCTGTTTTCTGCATTATCGAGATAGTCTCTCTTGAATGTCTCGGATATCCATGGCATATACACATAGTTGAGATCGAGCAGGTCGAAACGCCAAGCCAGGTGATGACGCGGTTCTGTCCAGCGATAACGCCAGGCAGTAGAGAATACACGGCGATGAAACTCCGGACGGTTCTGAAGATTCCAACTTGCCGACAACTCGCTGTTTGCCGTCTGTCTTCTTCTGAAATTTCTTGAAAGGAAAGGCGCCAAGAAACGAGGGAAAACCAGTTTGCTTTCAACCGAATATTCTGTATAGTTCTGATCCTGATACCCCTCCAGACCGGTAATAGCCTCGTAAGCTCCACGAAGTTCTATGCTCAGCTGCTCACTACCTCTGAAGAGATTTCGGTTGGTATAAGTGAGCGAAGCAGCAGCTCCCAAGTCGCCCGCCGTATTGGTTCCCTCCGGCTGGAAGGCGATGGTAGAAGGCTTGTTGGTACTGATCTGAATATTGCAATCCATCTGCCGGCTGATGCTGTCCCTCTCCATTCCGTTCTCCGTAACCTGGTTGCTGTCAGGAACTTCAGAGAAACTGATGTTGGTATACTTCACCGCCTGCAGACGGGCAAAGTTGTTATAGGTGCGCTGCAAGGCAGCGGCACTGTAGGGACGGCCTTCTCTAAGGGCAGTGGCATTGAGCAAAACCTGATGGCGCAGATGGATTCGGTCGCTGTCATTACTCAGATAGTTGATGTTTCTGATTTCATATCGGGGATGATCAACCTCAGGAGCATTACTGTTTGCCTTATACTTCATCAGGTGGAGCGTCAGGGCGATATCCTTCTGTCCCGCAATCGTATCGGCAGAAAACTGGATAAAATCTTTATGAAAGCGGAAATAGCCATCATTGGTCAGAAGGCTGGAGATACGCCTGCGCTCATTATCCAATGTTTCTACCGTAAATCTCATACCCGGCTTAATCTGCTGATTATCGGGGTTATCGAGATGCAGAAGTTGCTGGATATGTTCATCTTCCACCTCATATTTCACCTTACCTATCACAAAAGGTTCTCCGGGATGCAACAGATAGGTAGCATCCAGTTTCTTTCCTTTCTTGGTGGTATAGAGCGACACCCCGGCATGCATGAAGCCCTGGTTCTGCATGGCGGTAAGCAGATCCTGACAGGAGAGCCGCGCCTGCAAAGTATCGTAGATGACAGGCTTCTTGCTGAAAGGATTCTTGAAGAGCGAGAAGAGTTTCGGTTTCTCTTTCTGGCGCACATACTGCTTGAGCGCCCCGGCATTATACCCTGCCGAGTCGCTCTTCACTTCCACCTTATTTAATATATACTCCCCTTCCGGCACCATTTTGCTTGAAGAACAAGATGCTATGAGCAGCGGCAAGGCAAGTAATGAAATCGTTTCTTTTTTCAAAATATCTATCGTTTTTGATATGCAAAGATAATGCAAAACAAATTAAATACAAAATATTTAGCACTTTTTATTTTGAAATGTCTATATTTTATGTTACCTTTGCACACATATAGACAAAAAATAAATGATTAGCAAGAATAAAATAAAGTACATACGTTCGCTCGAACTGAAGAAGAACAGAAATAAAGAAGGAAAGTTCGTGGCAGAAGGTTTCAAGGTGGTAGACGATCTGCTCGCTCTGCAACCTGCCGACCTGATTGTGGCTACCGGCGAATGGCTCCAGGGCAAACACTTCGGGGCTGAAACCGAAGTGATAGAGGTTACTGATGAAGAACTGAAGAAAGTAAGTTTCCTGCAACATCCGCAACAGGTGCTTGCCGTATTCAAACAGGCAACATCAGGAGATTACTCTATTAATACCAGCGAACTGAGTCTGGCGCTCGACGGCGTTCAGGACCCGGGCAACCTGGGCACCATCATCCGCATCGCCGACTGGTTTGGCATCACCCATATCTACTGCAGTCAGGATACTGCCGACGTATATAATCCGAAGGTGGTTCAGGCTACGATGGGCAGCATAGCAAGAGTGAAGGTAGAATACGGCGACCTGCTGGGACTGGTAGAATCACTTCCTGCCGATGTTCCCGTTTACGGCACCCTGCTCGATGGCGACAACATCTATCAGCAAAAGCTCGAAAACCGAGGACTTATCGTGATGGGAAACGAAGGAAAAGGTATTTCGCCTGCTCTGGCAAAGAAGGTGAACCACAAGCTGCTCATCCCTAACTTTCCGGAAGGTAGAGCTACAGCCGACAGTCTGAATGTGGCTATCGCTACCGCCATTACCTGCTCAGAATTCAGAAGAAACTTTTAAAGGTAAAAAAGTAAAAGGGTAAAAAGGTAAAAAAATAAAAAAGCGATAATTAGAAATTAAAACAAGATAGTTATGGAAGTAAATGAATTATTTAAGCACCGAAGTATAACTTCCTGCATGAAAGCATCATACGATACCATAACAAGTGACTTCAGATCACTCGTAAAACAGACATGGACTACCCATGTTCCATTTGCTGTATTGCTGGCTATCGTACTCTATTTCCTCCTCCCCAACAAACCGCTTCACGATTGGGGAGCCGTAAATCCGATGGCTTCGTTCATTCTGCAAACCATCATTTACGGAGCCACTATCATGATGGCTATCGTATCATTCTGGCATCTTCTGCCAAGAAAGCAACTATGTCCTAAAGGCGAAAAGCGCAAGATAGGAAAATCCCTCCTCCGCATTCTCCGCCACTTCGGAGGTTTCTTTCTGACCAGTTTTCTCGGCATGATTATCGTAGGCATCGCTACCTTTATCGCAGCCCTGCCTTCCATCATCCTCATCATCGCACAGTTCTATTCACAGCTCGGTGCACTTGATGGCGACCCGCTCGGTGTGCCGGGTTATTTCACCCCACTCCTCTTCCTGGTGTTCACCATCACATTCCTGCTCATCATCTACGCCCTGAGCTGGCTTGGCATTTCGCTTGCCTATCAATTCGGCTCTTACAAGGTGCAAGACGAAGAGAAGAAGAGAATGAAGGAAAGCCAGAAAATGGCAACTACAGAGATAGAAAAATATTAATCGTATTAACATATATAAGAGACATGAAACAGACAAGATTACTCTTCATCGACCGCGATGGAACTCTGATTCAGGAACCAGAGGACGAACAGATTGACAGCTTCGAGAAGCTGGTATTCACCAAGGGCGTGTTTCGCAATCTCGCCTTCATTGCCCAGCACACCGACTACGAGCTGGTGATGGTGAGCAACCAGGACGGACTGGGTACCGACTCCTTTCCGGAAGATACCTTCTGGCCAGTCCACAACTTCATCATCCAGACCCTGGAGAGCGAAGGCATCCACTTTGCCAAGCAGCACATCGACCGCCACTTCCCTGAAGATAACTCGCCGATGCGCAAGCCAGGAACAGGCATGCTGACCGAATACATCGATAACCCTGCCTACGATATGGCAAACAGTTATGTAATCGGCGACCGTGAAACCGATGCCCAGCTTGCAGAAAACCTGGGTTGCAAGAGTCTGATTCTCGGAAAAGACGGCATGGACTGGGATAAGATTGCCGAGATTCTCTTTGCCGGCGACCGCATCGCAGAGGTGAAGCGCACCACCAAGGAAACGGATATCTACATCAAGGTAAATCTCGATGGTTCAGGAAAATGCGACATTTCTACCGGTCTCGGTTTCTTCGACCACATGTTGGAACAGATAGGCAAGCACGGCATGATGGACCTCACCATCCATACCAAGGGCGACCTCTATGTGGATGAGCATCATACCATTGAGGATACGGGTATTGCACTGGGCGAATGCTTGCTGCAGGCTTTAGGTGATAAGCGCGGAATAGAAAGATACGGCTATAGTCTGCCAATGGATGATTGTCTCTGTCAGGTAGCATTGGATTTCGGTGGCCGTCCATGGCTGATTTGGGATGCCGAGTTCCACAGAGAGAAGGTGGGCGAAATGCCAACCGAGATGTTCAAGCATTTCTTCAAGAGTCTGAGTGATGCAGCAAAGATGAACCTCAATATCAAGGCTGAGGGCGAGAACGAGCATCATAAGATAGAAGGCATCTTCAAGGCACTTGCCCGTTCGCTGAAAATGGCGGTAAAGAGAGACATCTACCACTTCGAACTTCCTAGCTCTAAGGGAATGCTGTAATAAAACGAAAAGTTGTTATTAGCAGCACGCCCTGAAAGGGCAGAAGCTCCTAGCCCAGGGTAACACCCTGGGTTACGCATAAGCAAGAAAGACGCCCTGTAAGGGCAAAAGCTTCTCAAATACAAAGCTTTTGCCCTTACAGGGCGACTTCTTTATCCCATTATATACCCAGGGTGTTACCCTGGGCTAGGAGTTTCTGCCCTTTCAGGGCGTACTACTTATTACATCCAAAAACAAGTTTTATCTTGACTAAAACTTTGTCATGAACTCCACAACAATCTTATCCTTTTCTGAAACTTTAGCTATACCACCCTTGCGATAGAAATACTTCTCGTAGTTGATACGGATATCAGAGATGAATGGCTTGGCAAGACTCAGGGTTACACCGCCCGTAACACGATGGCGCTTATAATCATTGATCTTCAATGCACCCAGTTCTGTATCAGAACCGCCATATCTTGTACCATCACTGTGGTCGCTCATGAAATCATATCTTGCCAAAGGAGAAACCTTCCTGATGAGGCTTTTAGGATTAGCCACCGGAATATCATAGCATACGAAACCATCGAATGCATGAACATCGTGGAAGGCATCCTTGCTGTAATGCTTGTAAAGATACTCAGCCTCAGCAATGAAACCACCCTTGTGGAAGGTGATACCGCCATCATACATCGTTACCGTAACATCAGATGGCTTGATCTTCTGGGTACTCAACACCAGGTTGACATTCGGGAAGAGGAACTGAGCCTTGGCTGAATAGTTAACGCCCTTGGTCCAGTAATCTTTCTGGTTGGTCAAGCCCGAACCATTGAAGATGCCGGCATTCACCACGATAGGGAAACCTACATTCCAGGTGTATCCGATTTCGGCACCCACGTCGCGCACGTTGCCCACCTGCTTGGCAATGAACGAGCGGTTGGCGAAGTACTGCTGATGAGGAGAACGGTGAGCATCGATAGTGAATGGCACACGCTCCTGACCGATGGTGAACTGCAGAGTCTTCCAAGGCTTGATGCGGGTATAGGCATCGAGCATCTTGATCTTACCCTCATCACAGAGATCAATCTCAGCCTTATAACTAACCTCCTTTGTTACATTTCCTGTTACATTGATACGAGCCGTACGCACCTCAAATCGTCCCTCCCCTTCTTCGGTCTGGTATTCATACTTAGAACGGATGGTTCCACCTATCTTCATTGTCTTGACGAATTCAGGCACATCGTTTCCAAGAGAACTCTTTTCTGAGTTTTGGGCATTCATTCCCATCGACACCATAGCGAGTGCCATCAACAGATACGTTTTCTTCTTCATTTTACCTTATTATATATATACCTTAATTGATTGTTACCAACAAGAAAGCAATCCCGTTATGAATTGAAATTCAACAAGATGCCATTCTATTTCTTTTCGGCTGCAAAGATAAGGATAAAATGTTTCTTTCACAAAACATAAGTGTTACAAATGTGTTACATTGCCTGTTTACAAAGCGTGTAATATGATTGTAATGCCCGTAATACCGATGTAACATCATCGTCATAAACATGTAACCATCTTTTCGCTCTAGTTTAAAAATATCGCCGTACCTTTGCAACCGAAAAGAAATATAATTAACATATATGATTCTATGAAGGAAAATAAAAAAGCGATTTTGGAGATTCTTAAGAAGAAGTCCAAAAAAGACGGCAAGTTTGAAAACTTGGTTCTCAACCTCGCCTTACAGAAGATTGACAGCGATAACTTTGAGTTTGACGGCGGGGCAGTATATACCGCCGACAAGAAGCGCTTGGTTTACTACATGAACCATGATGCCAGTTTTACGATTCCTGAGGGAGTAGAGATTATCGGAGAGATGGCATTCCGTGGAAAGAAACAACTGGCTCATGTCATCATCCCTAGTACGGTGAAGGAGATTGAACATGATGCATTCTATGATTGTGATGAATTGGATAACATTTATGTACCTGCCAGCGTGAAAGCTATCAAAGCATATGCTTTCGCTGAATGCGACAAACTGAAGAAGATTACTTTCGCTGGAACTCCAGACAAGTTGAGCCGTCATATTTTCGATGACTGCGACCTGTTGCACGACATCATGGTTCCAGCAGGCAGCAGCAAGTTCTTCCGTAAAGAGCTTCACTTTATCGACGGAGATACTGATTTCCTCGTTCTGGAAGTACCAGGCAAAGACTCTAAAGAATCTTCTAAGAACAAGAAGGACGAGAAAGTTTCTGAAAAGAAAGCTAACGCAGAGAAGAAAGAAAAGACTTCTGAAAAGAAAGCTAACTTAGAGAAGAAGAAAACTGCTCCAGAAAAGAAGGCTGTAGAGGAAAAGGCTGAAAAGAAAGAAGCCTCTGTAAAGAAGGAAAACAATGCCAAGAAAGAGCCTGCGAAAACAAAGTAACTTAATAATTAGCAAATAGTTATGACCAAAGAAGAATTACTTAAAAAAGCATACGTAGAACGCGATATCAGTTGGATGTACTTCAATCACCGCATTCTGCAGGAAGCAGAGAAAGAGTATGTGCCATTGTTGGAGCGTCTCTCTTTCCTCGGTATTTACTCCAACAACCTCGACGAGTTCTTCCGTGTCCGCGTGGCATCACTCAACCGCATGCTCGACCAGAAGCTCGACAAGGATACCGAACAGCAGATTAAGAAATCACTTAAAACAATTAATAAGCTCAATGAATCTTATTCGAAAGAATACACTGAAGCGGTGGATACGGTTTTCCGAGAGCTTGAAGTTCACAAGGTTCGCCTGCTCACCGAAGACCAGCTCAACGACGAGCAGAAGGAGTTTCTCACGCAGTTTTTCTACGACAAACTCAATGGCTCTGTAAACCCTATCTGGCTCAACGAGATAGATGACCTCTCTACCCTGGAGGACAACCGCATTTACCTTGCCGTAGAAAAGGCTGAGGATGACAAGAAGAAGAAATATGCCGTAGTAAAGGTACCGGATAGAGTCTATGGACGCTGGGTGAAGGTACCGGCAAGCGATGGTTTCGACAACATCATGTATCTCGATGATGTAATCAGATACTGTCTGCCTCTGGTATTCCTCGGTTTCAAGGAGAGCACCTACCGTGCCTTCAGTTTCAAGTTTACCAAGGATGCCGAAATGGAGATGGACAATGATGCCGACTTCGGAACCATGGAGAAGATTGCCCTGGGTGTAAGCAGCCGTAAGAAGGGTGAAGCCGTGCGCGTAATCTACGATCAGGAGATGCCGAAGGAACTTCAGAAGAAACTGCGTGAGCGATTGAACACCAAGGAGTTGGATGCTTCATTGGCTGGCGGTAGATACCAGAACCACAAGGACCTAATGTCGTTCCCAGATTGCGGACACAAGGAACTGAAGTACGAAAAATGGGCTCCTATCATGAAACCGGAATTCCTTTCCAACGAGAGCATCCTCGACCAGATTCGTGAGAAAGACCGTTTTATCCATGTACCCTACCATAGCTTCAACGGCTACATCCGTGTACTCCGAGAGGCTGCTACCAAGCCAGAGGTAAAGGCGATCAAGACCACCCTCTATCGTCTGGCTAAGGATTCAAAGGTAGTGAAGGCACTCATCACCGCTGCCCGCAACGGCAAGAAAGTAACAGCCGTAGTAGAACTTCTGGCACGTTTCGACGAGGAGAGCAACATCAAGTGGAGCAAGCGCATGCAGGAAGAAGGCGTGAACGTAATCTTCGGTGTAGAAGGACTGAAGATTCACTCCAAGCTGCTCTATATCGAGTCTAAGAAGGGCAACATCGCCTGCGTGGGAACCGGAAACTTCCATGAGGGCAATGCCAAGATCTATACCGACTATCTGATGATGACAGCCCGTACTAAGCTGGTAAACGAGGTGGCTAAGGTATTCGATTTCATCGACCGCCCATTCTCACCATTCCGATTCAACGAGCTCCTCGTCTCTCCAAACTCCATGAAGAGCCGCATCCTGCGTATGCTCGATACAGAAATCAAGAATGCCAACGAGGGCAAGGAGGCTTGGGTGAAGATGAAGATCAACCACATCACCGATACCGATATGGTAACCAAGCTCTATCAAGCTTCAAAGGCTGGCGTGAAGATAGACATCGTGATCCGCGGCAACTGTTCACTGGTGCCAGGCATCGCCAAGCTCAGCGACAACATCCACTGCGTGGGCATCATCGACCGCTATCTGGAGCATAGCCGCATCCTCATCTTTGCCAACGGAGGCAAGCCAAGATACTTCATCGGTTCAGCCGACTGGATGCCAAGAAACCTCATCAATCGCATCGAGGTGCTCACCCCGGTATATGATGAGGATATGCAGGCAGACCTGCTCCGCACCATCTCATACGGTATGAGAGATACGATGAACGGCCGTGTAGTAGATGGCAAGGGCGGCAAGGAATTTGTAGAAGGCGAGCCATTCCGCAGTCAGGAAGAACTTTATAAGGCATATAAATAATAAAGCATATAAATAATGATGAATTTAGCATCCATTGATATCGGCTCCAACGGAGCCCGACTCCTCATCAAGCGCTTCGATCCCGAGGCAATCCGAGAGGAAGACCGCATCAAGAAACTCATGTTCATCCGTATCCCATTGCGATTGGGTAAGGATGTTTTCACCCTGGGAAAGGTTTCCAAGGAGCGTGAGAAGATGATGCTCCACATGATGAAGGGCTTCAAGCAATTCATGAAACTCAATGACGTAGAGGCATTTCGCGCCTGTGCCACTTCAGCCATGCGCGATGCCGAGAACGGCAAGAAGGTGCTCAAGAAGATAGAGAAGCAAACCGGCATCAAACTCGAAATCATCAAGGGTCAGGAGGAGGCACAGCTCCTCTACAATAACCTGGTAGAGAAAACTGACTCCAACGAGGGCAGCTTTGCCTACATTGATGTGGGCGGTGGTTCCACGGAGGTGAGCATCATCCACGATGGTGTTCTCGCCGAGAGCTATTCCTACAACATGGGTACTCTGAGAATGCTGAGCGGCAAGGTGACTGCCGAAACCGAAAAACTCTTCAAGGAGAACCTGACGAGATATGCTGAGCAATACGGCGACATCAAGATCATCGGTTCGGGTGGCAACATCAACAAGTTGAACAAGCTGGCACGCCACAGCAAGCAGGACTCCAAAAACCTGACGCTTGCCGAACTGAAGCGTCTCTACTCGATGATGCAGCCCCTGAGCATCGAGGAGCGCGAGATTTCCTTCTCTCTGAAGGAAGACCGTGCCGACGTCATCATTCCTGCCGCTGAGATCTTCCTCAAGGCATGCGAATACCTAAAGTGTGAAAACATCATGGTGCCCAACATCTCGCTCGCCGACTCCATCGTGGATGGACTCTATGAGAAGATGATGGCAAAAACAGAGGAATAAACCACTTCATCCGCAAATAAAATAAAAGATATGTCTATATATCAATTTTTTATGCTATCTTTGCACAGAAATGTGCGAAGGTAGCATTTTTTTGTTTACCTTTCGCCTCTTCTTGCGTCATACACATAAAAAGGAACAAATGGAAGAAACAGAATTTGAACATATCGTCCAGGAAATGCGCCCCAGGTTGACGGCACATTGTCAACGTTATCTCTCGGCAGGAACCCTTGCCGAAGAAGCCGATGACATCGTGCAGGAAACCCTGGTGAAGCTCTGGAAGATGCGCGACAGGCTCTCTGAATACCAGAGCCTCGAGTCCCTAGGTATGACGATAGCCAGGAATCTCTGCATCGACCATCTGAGACGCAACAAAGCCCAGACAGCATCACTGGAACAGATGAAGCATCCTGCAGAAATCTGTACGGCAACCGAGCGTACAGACCAGACCATCATCGGCGAAGATACGCAAAGGCGACTCAACAGGGCGATGGACAGGCTTCCGGATACGCAGAGAAGAATGCTGCTATTGAGAAGCGAGGGAAAGAGCCTCGATGAGATTGCCGAAATCTGTGGAGCCAACAAGACTAGCACCAAGACGATGATTTCTGCAGCAAGAAGATCATTGTTGAAAATGATGAAGTCATAAATGGCTGGTGCTCAAATTGAGCTCTATATTAAACTTCAAATTGAATTCTAAAAAAGGAACTCTAAAAATGAAAGAAATGAAGAAACTAGAAGATATAACCTATCGCCACAAGCTGATAGAGCGCTACCTCGATGCTGATACCAGCGTGGAGGAAGAACAGGCATTGGCTGATTTCTATCGCCATTGCGAGGATAAGGATTTAACGGATGAGGATCTCGACATCAGAAACCTGATGCTGGGAATGGAGAACTATACTCCGAATTTCCATCAAACAGAAATGGAAATGATGGAAGAATTGGACAGAAAAGAAGAGATGAAAGAACTGGACAGAAAAGAAGAAGCTGATGGACAGCCGCAAATGAAAGAGATGTCCCTTGCAGCTTCAAAGAACCACGAAACAAGATGGGTACGCCTCTCTGCGATACTTCTCGCTACGGCGATGCTGGCAGGCCTCATCTTCCTGCTCTTCCCTATCAAGGATTATTTCTCATCCTCTTCAGAACAACAACCTGGTCTTGCCAACCTGGTTCCTACAGAACAGGTGGTTCGCTCGCAGCCATCTTCCGAGGATGAAGACGGGAACCTGAACGCGTACGAAAAGATGGAACGTGCCGACTCCCTCTTCCTGGCTGCAACCCAGGATATCGTGACTCCACAGGAAATGAAGACAAGCAAGATATCCCTTACCAAAAGAAAGAATATCGCAGAAAGAAGCGAGAACCATACAGGGAAGACTGCAGGAAATACAGAAGAGACCTCTTCTGACAATAAGGAGAAAACTTCCGGCAATGCCGAAAAGACCTCTTCTGAAACAGAAAGAAGCATTCATGAAGATTTCAATCAGATTTATGAAGTAGCCTCTGCCGCCCTGCCTTCTGCCGAGCAGCTTACCATCAACCGCCAAGGCGATAACATCGTTATCTCAACCCTGGACAACAACGGCAACATGCAGCATTACGCCATCAATATCACAGAAACACAAGATGGTAGTTATCAGCTACTTCCATTGGCACAGTTAAACGAATGATAAAACATTTCACGCTTATGAAAAAGTATATTTTCACCATTGCATTTGCCCTGCTGGGCATAACCAGCAGTATGGCATCCAAGGCAGATACCCTGCGTATCTACAGCATCGACGGCGAGCGCATTCCAAACTTCACCGGCAAGGAACTCATCGGTAAAACCATCAAGAATTACCAGGTAAACACCAACGTCCTGCCGGCACCCAAAAGAGATGTGGTAGAGATTCATATCATCACCACTACCACACCTCCTGCCCCCAAGCCAGACCCTCACTATCTGATCAAGGGCAGAGAGCAGGAGCTGAGCAAAGAGGAATTTAACAAGATTTCTCCCAGCAAGATCAGAGCCATCGAGATCTTGAAAGAGGGCACCAAAGCCATTCAGGAAAGAGGCCTGAAAAAGGATGGCAGAAGCTACATCATCGTTACTCTGGAGAAATAACAGACAAAACGTATCCCTTTTTCTTCAGCGACTCAATCTTAATGGTCGCATCATGCTGAAGAGCATGACGGAGATACGTCATCTGCACATTCACAGCCAGGGAGTTGGCATAGCTCACGGTACCCCACACCGCCTCCTGTATCATCTCCTTGCTTACTACATTGCCGATATTCTTCGCCAGCAGACGGAGGATGTCGGCTTGTCGGCTGGTGATGAGCACACGAGAGGAACGGGTGCGAAGCTCATTGTTATTATAGCAGAAGGTGGTTTCACCGAAATGATACACCTCCTCTTCTATCGTCTCACTCTCATTTATGGAGAACCGCTCCTCTATTCTTGCCAGCAACTCTTCCGGATAGAAGGGTTTGGCAAGATAATCGTTTGCCTTCAGGGAGAAACCTTTCAGTCGATCATTCTTCTCCGTACGGTCGGTGAGAAAGAAGATAAGCACCTTCGGGTCGATAGTTCTGATGCGTTCTGCCACCTCATAGCCATCCATCTCCGGCATATTGATGTCGAGCAATACCAGGTCGGGCTTCACCTCCGGGAACTGCTCCCATGCCTTCTTGCCATTGCCGGCATAAGTCACATCGTAGCCATGCTGCTGCAGGAAACTCTTCAGCAACATGGAATACTTCAAGTCATCGTCTGCAAATAATATCTTGATCATTTTTTCTGTTCTTTATAGCGTTAAACCGGATGCATCAGGAGTGCTGCGGGATGACAATTGAAATTCTGGTTCCCTTGCCCACTTCGCTCTGCATCATTTTCCTGCCCCCATGGGCCTTCACAATCATATCCACAAAACTCAAACCCAATCCGATGCCCGGCTGCATCATATCCGGGTAAGCATTGCTGCGATAGAACTTCGTCCAGACTCTCTGCTGTTCATCGGACGAGATGCCGATGCCATTATCTGATACAGAAATCATGACTTCCTCCTTCTCGGTATCTCGGCAGGCAACATGGATATTGACAATATCGCCGGAATACTTCACCGAGTTCTCCATCAGATTGCTGACCACATTCAGAAGCAGGTCTCTATCTCCCATCATCCGGTCGGAAGTGCGCTGGTAATCGAGCGAAACATTCACCTCCTTCTGTCTGTTCTTTCGATACACAGCCACCAGATTCTGCAAGGCGGCATGGATATCGAAAGAAGTTATCTGGAGTGGGATATGTTCCTCTGCCCTGATTACTTCCCGGAGTTTGGCGAGATAGGCGGTCAGGTTATCGCTCTCCTCTCTAACCGTCTCCATGATGAGAGCATTCTCATCCTTCTCATCAGTCTTTTGAGCAGAGAATACGGACACACACATCTTCAGCGTCTGCACGGGGCGTTTCAGCTCGTGAATCATCGTATGCACAAAGTCGCTTCGCATCTTATCCACCTTCTTCTGCAGGAGCATCACCTTGATGAGATAAGCTATGCTCAGGAGAAGCATGATGGTAACCAGCAGACTTCCTATCATCTGCCACATCATTCCCTTCAGGATGGGCAGCATCAGCACCTGCATCCTCATTTGCATTGACTGATACCGGATAGGATTGAAAGGTACTTCTACCAGCATTTCGTGATGAAACAAGGTAGGAGGCTCTACGATTCTTGTCTGCCACAGACGATGCTTTCCCGTCTTCATCTCTGCCCCGATGAAATTATTGCCCAGTTTCCTACTGACGAAACGATTAAAATGCGCCTTGTCAAAACGGGTAAGCTGGTAAGTGATGTAAGTATTCAGGCAATCAAAAGAATTGTTGGAATCCGTCTCACGCAAATCGAAAGTATCTCTCTTCTGCATCACGTTGCTGAATCCCGGCTTGCTATACACCACTCCACCTATGATTGTATCCGTATCCAGCGGAGAGCAAATCGTTGTACAGGGACGCTTGCTGTCTGAAAAATATGCAGTAACGACATAACCGATATGTGATTTTTCTCTTACCGCCGCTCCGATATTTGTCAGATAGGCAATAATCGCCCGTTCCGCCTTTTCGGCGTTTTTCTTCCCCATCTCTCCCATCGAATAGGTCACGCTATTATAGAGCCAATAGGTCTGCAAGCCTATCAGCAGGAAAGAGGAAAGGATGGCGAGCAGCCAGACTTGTTTGATTCTTCTATTCATATTTTTTTTCTTTTTTCAGTGCAAAGGTACGAAGATTTCACTATATATAATAAGGTGAAGCAAGATTATTTTGCCAGCGTAATGTTTCAGTAATGATTATTTGCGATTTTGAGTCCGAAAAACTGTTCCTTTGCAGACGAAAACAAAAAACAAGGAAGAATATGAAGAAAGAAACAGTTTTATGCGCGATGCTAGCCACCGCCACCTGTGTAACAGCACAAAACGAGATTTTCCCGGCATCCGGAGTTTCCGCAGACTCAGAACAGACGGAAAAAGATTCAATCAAAGCTGATAAGGAGGCCGAGATTCAAGCCGTAACCGTAACAGGTCATCGCCCGATGTACAAAATGAGAAACGATGCCCTGGTTACCCGTGTCCGTAATACTCCTTTGGCAAAGGAGCCAACGCTGGAAGATGTATTGAAGCACATACCCGGCATGAAACAAACCTCCGATGGAACTCTGGAAGTAAACGGACTGGGAGCACCCACCATCTATCTCAACGACAAAAAGGCTACCTCTGCCGAACTCTCTCATCTCGATGTGAAGCTGATAGATGAAATAGAACTCATTACCACTCCTGGTGCAAAATATGATGCAACGACGGGAGCCGTACTGAGAATCCTGACGAGAAGAACAGACGAGGGTATATTCGGCAAGATGCAGGTGTATGATAAGTTGAGCGAGGTGAACACCAACCACGAGGAATTGACCCTGGGTTGGGTAACGAAGAAGATTTCGCTCACAGGATTTTACGGTTACACAGACAACCGATACAATGTGCATCAGCCACAGGAAGCGCTCGTAAGAGCCAAAGATGGCGAATATCTCTTCGGAACCAACCGCCATGGCAAGAACAAGGCAAATTATAACGCTACGGAACTCAATTTCGACTGGTTAATCAGCAAGCAGCACGAAGTGGGAATACAATGGGAAGGACTCTGGCTGAATGGCGGCAGAAGCGAAAAACAGCAGCAGTACTATCGCTATCCTAACCCAGCAGGAGAAGATACAAATAGCGAGATGAAGCTTTCTGATGCTGATGGCAAGATGAAGTATTTCGATGCAGAGAGCCAGCAATGGGGACACCAGCGCAGTCACCACTTCAACCTCTTCCATCTGGCTAAATGGTCGAAACATCTCTCATCACAGATTTATCTGGACTATGCAAGGAACAAAGATTCTGACAGACAGCCTATCACGGAGAAAGAAGGTAGCGAGATGCAGGAAACCCTCAACCGCTCTAATTCCAACTACGATATCTATAGTGGAAGAATCGAAGTCAAGCAACTCATCTCTGATAAACATTCCATCAACTATGGTGGCGAATGGAGCCTGATGGAAGGCAAGGGTAGAACCGAAAGTTCTGCCGATATGCTTGGAACTACGGAATACAAAAACCACGATACCAAGACGGCTGCTTACCTGCAATATCAGGGTGAAGCTGGCAGATGGAGCTGGTGGGCAGGCATCCGATACGAGCATCTCACCTCCCGATACACCAATCTGTCGGAGGAATCTCCCGACAATATAGAGCGCCATTACGACCAGTGGTTTCCATCGTTCGGTATCACTCTCAACGAACCATCGTGGCATCACTCGCTCAGCTTCCGAACTACCACCGCCCGACCTTCTTTCAGTCAGCTCAGTGGGAACATCTACTATATCTCGCGCTTTCAGTATCAGATCAGTAATCCGAAGCTGCAGCCTGTCAACACCTATCGTCTGACCTACTCCGTGCAGTGGAAAGATTTCATGGGAATGCTGAGATACACCCGTATCGACCACTCCATCATGTACGTGCATGAGGTGCCGGAAGACAAGCCCGTAAGATACGTGAGTACATTCATGAACTTCAACAATATGCAGAAATACATGGCATATCTCAACTGGGGACACGTCTTCGGCTGCTGGCGTCCGAATGCCCATACAAGCATCACTTACCAGCGCTTCTCCGTAAATGATCATGGAGAGCTAATCAGTTACAACGGAGTAACTTGGGATGCATCGTTTGACAATTACTTCACGCTACCAAACGACTATCAGCTGTCGCTCTCCTACAGTTTTGACAATGGAGGGCAAGTGGGTAAAACGAAGTTCCGCCCCACTCAGAACTGGAGTCTTGGTGCCAACAAATCGTGGATGGACGGCAGATTACAGGTTGCCTTCAGTGCCAACGACCTCTTCCATCAGCAGCTCTTCAAGGAGCGAACCCACGAGCATGCCGTTGACTTCTCCCAGACTGAGGATTACAAGCTATGGAGCTACAAGTTGACCGTAACCTGGAAATTCAACAAGCGCAATGGAAGATACAACGGCATGAACAGTGCGGAAGATGAATTGAACCGACTATAGCCGGACAAGACTCTCTTATCTTAATGATCTTTATAATTTCAAGTATCCGGGTTATCCCACACCCAGTAGTTCTACTTCGAATATCAGGGTAGAACCGCCTGGGATGCCCGGCTGTGAGAACTTGCCGTAGCCCATCTCGGCAGGGATGTAAAGTTCCCACTGGTCGCCCACGTGCATCTGCTGCATGGCAACAATCCAGCCATCAATCAGGTCGCTCAATCGCATGGCGAACGGCGTACCGCCACGGCTGGAATCAAACTTCTTGCCATTGATGGTCCAACCGGTATAATGAGCCGTCACGATGCTGCGTCGGCTAGGCTGTGCACCCTTCGGGTCGCCCTGCTTCAACACCTTATAATATATACCACGAGGCAGCGCCAAAACGCCCTCCTCCTTTGCCTTTTCCTCCAGCCAACGCTTGTTGGCCTCAACATATTCTCTTTTTGCCATAAATCTATTTGATACTTAATATACTATGATTTTTGCGCAAAGTTACAAAAATCTATCGTATCTGCAAAAGAAAAAGGAGAACTTTTCTTCTTTTATCAAAGAAAAGCAGTACCTTTGCACCCTAATCAACCAAAAATACGATATGCCACAATCACTACATATTGCAATTATTGGTGGGGGTGCCGCAGGATTCTTTGCGGCGAAGTGCTCGACATTGATGCCATCACCGGCGGCTTCAATCTGCAGGCAGCTTGGACCACAGGATATGTGGTGGGACAGCATATCGGAGAATAACCTATTCCTCTTTTGAAACAAAGTCTTTCACGATGTGGGTGTATTCCTCGTGATGGTCGCGATATGCCATAGCATGAACAGAACCTTTGGCGATGAAGATGGCTTTTCTGCCCTTCGTCTTTGCCTCGTAAAGCGGATGAAGCATGGCGTAAGGCACGAAGGCATCCTTATCGCCATGGATAAAGAGCATCGGTTTGGTGCTCTTGCGAACCTGCTCTATCTGCTGCGCCTCGGCAAACGACCAGCCGTAGCGATACTGGCAAAGAGCTGAAGTGGTATTCATCAGCGGGAAGGAAGGTAAGCCAAACTGGTCTTTGAGCTGAGCAGCAAACTCATCCCACACGCTGGTATAGCCGCAGTCCTCCACAAAGCACTTCACGTAATCGGGAGTCTTCTCTCCCGATACTGCCATCGTGGTTGCCGCACCCATCGAAATACCGTGAATCACCTGACGGGTATTCTTCACTTTTCGTTCTTCCCCCTTCACTCTCTGTCCTTCACCCTTCACTTTAAAAATCTCATTGGCGATTTCCGACCATCTGATCACATCCCATCTATCCTTCCATCCCATCTGGATATGGTCACCCTCGCTCTCTCCATGTCCATACAGATCTGGCAGGAGCACATTATACCCCATATCGTGATTATAGAGATAGGCGATGTGCAGCATTCCCTCGGAGCGCACCTGATAGCCATGCACCACCACGGCAGTCTTTTCCGTAGTTTTCGGTGCATAGAGATAGATGGCATGAGCCTTGTAGCCCGACGGCATCGTGACAAAGGTATCCCTCACGCAATGGTGCTGATACACAGAGTCCATCCAGCCAATCATCCAGGGACACTCGTTCTTCATTCTGTTCTTCCAATGCTCAGCCGTCATTCTCTCCTCCTTCGGATAGTTGAGCGAATAATTGAGCATATAGTTGCTGGCGCCATACAGTCCCAGCACCACGAGCACCACCAAGCCCAGAGCCGAAGCGATGCCTATCTTTCTCATCTTTTTCTGTTTCATCTTCATTCTTTTTGCCATTACAAATATCTATTATAGAGTTTCCGCTGCAAAATTAAGGAAAAAGATGGAAATGGCAAAGAAACGGAGGAAAAAATCCTGTTAAATTGAAACTATAATCTGCTCTTTTCTGCATTACCAGCACCCGTACCCTTATACTTGCTCTTGGTGGCATTGAAGTTATAAGTTACATTGACCAAGAACATGCGGGTATTATCTATACCGGTTCTGGTGAAGTGCGCATACGAATTATTATATTTCCAACTCTCGTTCTGACCATGAAGCAAATCCTCTGCTTCCAGTCTCACAACCAGTCGGTTGTTCAGGAACGACTTGGAAATAGACGCATCCAGGGAATTCCATGCATAGTTGACACCCAATTCGCTATAATTACGCGACTGGTAAGCGTATTCCAATCGAGCCTTCCAATGATGTGGCAATACCCAGGTATTCTCCAAATCCAGATAGAGAGAAGGACGGTTGGCATTATAGTCGCTGACATATTTCTCGGCATTAAAGAACTGATTGACCAGACCTACCGTATAGTCAAGATGCCATAAGCCTATCACCGGAGTAGCCTCAAGATAGAACTTCAGGTTCTGAATCTTATCTACATTCTCATAATATGACAGGGCTATATCCTTATTGTCCTGGAATGGCTTCATCATATATACCGAGGCATTCTTGTTGTAGATATATTCAGCAGAAAAACTCAGCCAGGAATATTGCGCATCCCATTCCAGATGATAGGCATCCGTTGGTCGCAAGTTCGGATTACCGCTTTCATAGGAATGACGACTCGTATATCGGGTATAACCGGAAAGACGGAAGTAACTTGGTCGATAGGTCTTTGCCGTGAAACTCAACGAAGAATGCCACTTGCCCTTATCATATCCCAAGGAAACATTAGGAAATACATTATCATACTTTCTGCTCATATCCGGATTGAGCACTTCCTCGGCATAATAGTCTGATTTTACATGCTCATATCTCACACCAGCATTCAGAGAATAATCTCCCAACGACCATGCAACCTCAGCAAAGGTGGCAATGTTCTGTTCCTTGATTCTGGAATCATTGGATGCAGCCACACCACCCTCGTTCTGGTTGTTGGTATGACTATCAGAATTTGTGTATTCCGAACCAAAGTCTATGTTCAACTGGTCGGTCAAAGGATAAGAAACTACCAATTTACCGGCAAGCAACTTTCCTTTGGTATGGCTATCAGAACATACTATCTGGTCGCCCAACTCAGTACTGGTTTCTGTGGCTTTCTGTATCTGGTCTTTCGTCCGCCACATAGCAGATGCATTCAGGTCTATACTCCACTTGCCTATCTTACCATCATAATAAAAGTCAGCCTGATGAATAGGAGTCTGCTTGGAATCAGACTCATCGTTGAGATAATTTACATCTCCCTGGTGAACTCCATCCTGAAAGATGGAATAGTTATTCTGATCAGTAAAATACTTGGTATAGCCAGAACCAAACTTATATTTCAGACCGATGGTATGATTTTCGTTGAATTCATAATTGAAACCCAGATTGGCATCAGGTCCATAATTTCTAGCATCTATGCGCCCTACTGATTTTTGATATATCTGATGCTGATTGCCATTGATATATTCATCCAATCCCAATTTATCATAGAAATACGAATCTGACCACATCAATCCACCGAATACATCCAGTCCACCCACACGGTAATTGAGATTAGCCTGCTCTTGCCAGGCATTCTTCATGGCAAAACCATATTTTGCCTGGAAATTACCACTCCATCCATAACCTTGCTTCTTGACCGTAGTAATACGAATAACCGAATTGACCTGGGCATCATATTGAGCACCGGGAGTCGTGATAACCGTCACGTTCTTCACATCCTTTGAAGATATGGTTTGCAATTCATTTTTGTCGGTCAGCTTTCTGCCATTGACATAAATCTCCGGTGTGCCTTTTCCAAACACCGAACAGTTTCCATCCTTATCCACACGCACTCTTGGAACCTGCTTCAACAAGTCGGCAACCATACCCGCATCACTCAGTATTGTACCCTGCACCTGGGTCTGGAATCCCTCGCGAGTCAGTTTTGTCTTGGGGCGAACCGCCTTCACAATCACCTTCTGCAGGTTCATCGTTGCCTCCTTCAGAGTAATTGAACCTATCTTACCTGTATTATAAGTATCAACAGCGGTATGATAGCCCACGCAACTTACTCTTACTATCGCCTTTCTGGCTCCGCAGGGAATCACAAACTGACCGTTTTCATTCGTCACACCACCATTTATCAATGAAGAGTCACGAACATTCAGCAGGGCTACATTGGCGAAATCTACAGGGCGATGATGCGCATCTACAATGCGACCTATCATCTTGGTGGGAGTCTTCTGCGTACACTCCACAAAGATGTTTTCGCCATCTATCGTCATCTTCATCGGATAGAAGCCCATAATCTGGCGGATGGCATCCGGAGCGGTTCGCTTCACGATACTTGTGGTTACCGTGAAATCCTCCAGTTCATCATACATAAAATTGATATGATAATCCTTGGTACTCTTGGCAAGGATGGTGAGCGCTTCTGACATAGAAGTGTTGCGGAAGCTGCGGGTGATACGTTGGGCATAGATGGTCTGAAGAGAAAGGCTCATCAAACCTGCCAGCAGTATGATATATCTTAATCTTTTCATCTTATTCCACGATTAAAGTTTGACCTTCATGACGAATATTCACTTTCTCGAAATGATTCATCAGTTCGATGATATCATCCAGACTCATGTTCTTCTCCAGTTGCAGGAAGAGACGGATATGGCGAGCCGACTCGTTCTGATAAGTTACCTGGAGATGAAAATGCCCGGCAATGGGAGTCAGGATATTCTGAAGCTCAGCATTTTCGTAAACCAATGGGAGCTGGGCAAGACTTGCAGAATCTGTCTTTTCTTCTATGTTGGATTTCTGAGGAGCAGAAACCTGCTGGATAGAATCCTTTCGGGATGACACGAGTTCGGTATTGTTGTTATCTGATGGCTGATAAGAACGGGTTACCAGATGAATGGCAGCAAAGGTGATGCCGGAGACGACAAGGACGGCTGCAACGGCAGCCACCTTTCTCATCGGGCTCCAGAGAGGAAGCTGCTTGGCTGTTTGCTGTTTTTCTGCATTCTGCTTCGTCTCATCTTTCTGCTGCTTTTCTTTCAGTTTCATCTCGTCTTTCAGCTTCTCCCATTCTGCATCAATCGAAGGCATCTTCATCTCTTCCTTCGACTTGCCGAAATCCAGAGACTGTCGGGTCTCCACCAGCTGCTGATAGAGTTCATTCACTTCCTCATCGCCCAGAAGTTCATCCTTCTGGGTTTCGGAATACTTTTCGGGATGCTCCAGGAGATCGAGGAGCAAATCCCATTTCTGAGAATCCATCTTCTGAGGATCTATGTCAGATAATTCATGTTTCATTTTCTTTTCCTTTCTTCATTTTAGGGTTCCATTGTAAGGACGTCTTCAGACAATAGAATCATGGTTATGCTATTTTCCTTTCAACTTTTCTCTGAGCGTTCGCAAACCTTTCACGATATGCTTGTTCACTGCCGAGACGCTGATGCCCAGTTCCTCCGCCGTATCCTTATACGACATTCCTTCCCGATAGCACAATCGGATGACGGAAGCAGTCTGGTCGGTCAGGTCATGGTCGATGCAATCCACGGCAGCCTGCCATCGCTCTTCCAGACGAGAAGGTTCTTCCTCCGTCAATTTCTCTTCCGAGAGAGGGAGAAGCCGTTTCAGTCTTTCATCTCTCTTCTTTCTGGCTATAAGATTGATGCAGGCATTCTTCACGCTCCGCATCAGGTAAGCCCGGTCTGGAACCAGCTGTTTATCCCACAATCTAGAGAACACATCGCTCACCACATCCCTCGCCTCCTCATTATCATGGAGCAAGGCAAAGGCGAAGCGATACATCTGCTCGTAATGGTCGTGGAACAGCCGTTCCATCCGCTGTTCATTTTCTTCTGTCATCACGTCATTTTCGTTTTGTTTCTACTCTTATATACAAGCTTTTCTGAAATCAATTACCCCTAAAATGAAGAAATCTTCTACTTTCTTTGGAAAACCTATGCAAAGATAATAAAAAACTAGAAAAAAGCTTGCTTTTTCGAATAAAAAGTGTATCTTTGCACCAAGAAACAACATCATTATATTATGGGTAAACGAGCCATCATAGAAGCTTTACGCCATTATTTCAGCACCCAACCCGTACTGAAAGCCTGGCTGTTCGGTTCTTTCTCCAGAGGGGAAGAAACGAAAGATAGCGATGTCGATATTATGGTTTCTTTGGACAAGAGCAAACCTATTGGTTTAAAATTCTTCGGTATGTGGAGTGATTTGGAAGAACTCTTAGGTAGAAAAGTTGATTTGGTATCAGAAGGAACCTTACTCCCTTTTGCACAGGAATCAGTAGAACGTGATAAAATCTTAGTATATGAGAGAACGAAGTAGAGATAAAAACCGCTTAGAGCACATGCTCCAGGCGATAGAAAGAATCTGCCGATATACAAAAGGTAAAAACTTTGAGGATTTTATCGCAGACGACATGATGTATTACGCAGTAGTCAAGAACATCGAAATTCTTGGAGAAGCTTCGAATATGCTTACCGAAGAATTTCGACAAGCACATCCTAAGACTCCTTGGAAACAAGTGAACGGCATGAGGAACTATATCGTTCATGAATATTTTCAAGTTGATAACAACGTTGTTTGGGATGTGATTACAAACGACCTTCCGATATTAGAGCAACAAATAAAGGAGTATCTAACTGAAGAAAAATAAAAACATCGGCCAAGCAAAGAGCAAACTAATATGGTTCTGCCTTCGCTTGACCGATTGTCATATATTCATTGTTTATTAAGAGAGTTTCTTCCTAACAAGAACTACAAGCGGCTCTTTTCTTCATTACCAGCACCCGTACCCTTATACTTACTGCGCTTGGCATTGAAATTATACGTAACCTGCAAGGAGATGCTACGAGTGTAGTTGTAGCAGTCTTTTGTGGTACCCGCTCCAAGTCCATACTTTGTCCAACGCTCCTTTGACGTCTTGAAGATGTCATTTGCAGAAAGATAAATGATCCATGTGCGGTTGGCAAACGACTTGTCGAACCGCAGATCGACGCTGTAATCACTCTTCATCATAAGAAATCCATCTGCATTGGGGGTTGCTGCATTCAGGCTGATTGCTGCGTTCATGGTTTCTGAAAGAGCGAAATTATTGTCGAGCGAGCACGACAGCAAAGGTTTGCTTAATGCCTTGCTGGCACCATACTTTCTGGTATCGAAGAACTGCTGGCTGTAATCGAACTCCCATGTAGGACGGAAGATGCCAAACTTTGGAGTAACATTGACAGAAGCATAAAGCAGCTGCTTATAGTCGAAATTCAACGACGTGGTATAGGAATACTCCTTTCCTGGATAGATATACTCGGTCCATTCGATTACATCCTTCAGGTATTTATAACCTGCTGAAACATTCAGCCACTTATAGGTCATCATTGCCTCAGCATTGAACACCTTCTCCGATTGCAAGGCAGGATTTCCACCTTCATACGAGAAACGGTTGTCAAACTGCATGAAGTTGCCCAACTGTCGATAGCTTGGACGGTGTATCTTCTCGTTGACATTCAGCTGCCAATTCCAGTTACCTTTGTTCCATAATATGCTGAGGTTAGGAAAGAAGTTGCTGTATCTTCTGCTCACATCATCCTGCTTGACTCCACCAGAGAAATAGTTGCGACTGATATTCTCGTAGCGCATACCCAAACCAATGTTCCACTTGCTGAGGGGCAGTTCATATTGCGCAAAGCCAGCAACATTTCTTTCATGGATATCCGTCTCTGTAGATGGCACCAACTGCTCTACGTTCAGGAACGTTCCATGAGAGTCGGTCTTCGACAGCTCCGTTCCTAGAGACATATTTCCTTTCCACAGAGGAATATTCACAACCAACTTGCCTGCCCACATATCGCTATTCTGACGATTGCTTGAGTGTACCTCCTGATTGCCCAACTCCTTGCTGCTTTCAATACTCTCATCACTACGTCTGTCATTAACCGCATAGTATGTGGCATTGAAATCGATGCCTACCTGCCCTATCTTTCCTACATAATAGATGTCCGCCTGATGTGAACCGAGATGAGGTTTTATAACCCCATTCTGCTGAATGCTACCCTGTGCCACACCGTTCAGAAACACATCCTGTTGGCTTACACTATTCGACCTGCCATTCAACATGCCATAGTAGCGATAAGAGCCACCGATGGAATTGCTATCATTAAGCGAATAGTCGGCTGAGAGTTTTTCCGACAAGAAGCGGTGGTTGGTATCCGAATGAAGATGCTGGTCATTGTGATAATGCTTGTCAGGCAAATTGATATCGGTGTTCAGATGATTATCCTCACCAATATGATAGCCCCACATCCATAAACTATTGGCTATCTCGAATTTCCTGGTTTGATATCTGGCGCTGACAAACTCGTCATCCGACATCCATTTGTTGTATTTACCAAAAGCATCTGCACGCAAGCTGAACCCATTGGCACGCCGCTCTTTGGTGCGGATACGAATTACCGATTCCACCTCGGCATCATATTCTGCCCCAGGACTTGTAATCACGGAAATCGACTTGATGTTGTCGGGAGTGATGTTTACAATCTCATTATTGTCATTCACACGCTTGTTGTTGATATAAACAATCGGTGTGCCTTTACCAAACACGGATATCTTTTGCCCATTCACAGAGACACGGGGCAACAGATTCAGGACATCAAAAGTGTTTGCCATCTTAGAAAGCAAAGTATGCTCTACGGCAACCTCCACTCCTCCAGGCGACATTTTATACTGAGGTCTGTCACCCTTCACGACAACTCCCTTGATAATCATCGTTTCAGGCTGCAATTTGATGATTCCCATTTCCGGATTGCTGTATATACGGCTGATAGTCTTATAACCAACGTATGTGATACGGGCTAACACCTTCCGGGAATTACAAGGAATGACAAAACTTCCATTCTCATTGCTCACACCATGCCCTACTATTGTGGAATCAATGGGCGACAACAAGGTTATATTTGCATATTCGGCAGCATTGCCACTCTCATCTATAATACGTCCCTTATAACGAAGGGTTGTCTTCTGCACACACTCCACCATGATATTATCCCCCACCTGCGTCATTCTGATGGGATAGAATCCTATCAGTTGCATGATGGCATCGGGAACACTCTGGTTTCTGATGCTCTTGGTTACTCTGAAATCCTCCAGTTCATCATACACGAAGTTGATGGTGTACTTATGCTGGCGGGCGTTCAAATCCTTCAACGCCGCAGAGAACGACACATTATTATATTGTCGGGTGATGCGCTGGGCAAAAGACTGCTGAACTCCAAACAGCAGGAAGAGAAGAAGAAGCTCTCTGATAAGCTTGCCGCTAACGGGCATTGGTTTCCAAAAATCTCTCATAAATATATCCTCCTATCTTATTTCACCATCAATGTTCCGTCAATATACTCTATCTGTATGCGGTCGAAAGCATTCAAAATCTCAAGGTTCTGCTCCAAAGTCTTCGTCTTGTTCCAGTTGAAGAAGAGACGGATATGCTGGGCACCGGCATCCACATACTCCACCTTGACATGATAGAAACCGGATAGCTGAGCCAGAATGGTTCCCAATTCAGCATCATCAAACACCACCGGCTTCATATCAAGCGAATCCTTGTTCTCTGCTGTTGCAGCACGAAGACTGTCATTCGTCAGCGCCTGGGTTGTTGCCATCTGTTCTGTCGCAGCCTTGTTATCCGCTGTCTGATCAGAAGCCGGGAACCCCAACCAGCCATTGTGAATCGCAGCCAAGGCTACCCCCGAAAGAAAGATGATGCCGACAATGGATGCAGCAATCTTCATCCGGTTGCGATAAGCACCCTTGGATTTGCCGGCATCTATCGCCATCTTATCCTCGTGATAAGCCTGAACAAACTCCTTCCAAGCCCCATCCACATCCACCTCCTTCGGATTGGCTTTCTTGCCAGCCATTCTCGCCATTGCCAGTTCATGGAAGAACTCCTTCACTTCCTCATCGGCAAGCAGGTGCTCCACCTGCTCGTCGGTATATTTCTCGGGATGCTCCTGCATGTCAAAGAGCATCATCCGCTTTTCTTCTTTACTCATGTTTGTCATTGTCTTGCTCATTTAAATTGTTTCTTAATCCAGTCCATCGCCTTCGAGAGATGGTTGAATACCGTCACCTTGCTCACTCCCACTTCATCAGCCACCTCCTGATAAGATTTCTCCTGAAGATAGCGCAGACGGAAAATGAGTTGCCGGATAGGCGGTTCCAGGTCTTCGATAAGAAGCATCAGCCGGTCGAGTCGCTCATCAGTCTCTTCTGAGAGAATCACGTCGGCATCATCCAGCAGCAGCTTCGCCACCCTTTCCTTCACGCTCTTATGAGCTATCAGGTTGAGACAGCGGTTGCGTACGCTCCGCATCAAGTAACCATCCTCACTCCCAGGCACCAGAACCACATCATCGGCAAGAATCTGGGCGAATACTTCGCTCACCACATCCTTGCTCTCGTCATCATCCGAAAGAATGCATCTGGCCAGATTGTACATCTTCGCGTAATGCTGACGGAATAACTGTTCTATGTCCTTTTTTCTGTTCATATACTATCTATACAGTTGAGCCAAGCGAAAAACTAAGCAAAACATCAACTTTTTTGTTTTTTTCTTTAAATCCGAATCAAAATCACCAAGATTCTCCCCGGATTTGAATACAAAAGTACACAAACTATCGGAGATAGAAGACAAATGGTAAGGATAAATCGATTTTCAGTTGATTTATTTGTTCATTCCAACATTTTTTAGTACTTTTGCCCACCAAATTAGGAACAAGTAAATAAGATTGGTACAAAAATAGGTATTACCAAGATAAAATAAAGAATAGATTAGATAAAGGAGAATAAGATTATGTCAACGATTATTTATCCATCACCGATATTCGGTCCGGTAAACTCCCGCCGTCTGGGTGTTTCACTGGGTATCAACCTCATGCCATCTGATGGTAAGGTCTGCTCATTCGACTGCGTTTATTGCGAATGCGGATTCAACGCCGACTTCCGTCCTAAGAAGAAGCGCCCTACCCGCGAGGAGGTAAGAGAAGGATTGGAGAAGGTTCTGAAAGAGCGCCACGACAACAACCAGCCTCTGGACGACATTACCTTCGCAGGAAATGGTGAACCTACGGGACACCCTGACTTCAAGGGAATCGTGGAAGATACGATGGAACTCTGCAAGAAATATTTCCCTGAAGCACAAGTATCCGTACTCAGCAACGCCACCTATATATATAAGGAGGAAGTGAGAGAGGCGCTGATGCTCGTGGATAACAACATTCTGAAACTGGATACCGTGGATATGGATTACATCAAGAAGCTAGACCGCCCTCAGCAGCCTAACTACGACGTGAAGGATGTGATCAAATATCTGAAGATGTTCAAGGGGCACGTCATCATCCAGACCATGTTCCTGAGAGGTGACGGTTTGGACAATACCAGCGAACACTTCGTAGCTCCTTGGCTGGAGGCTGTGAAAGACATCCAGCCTCAGCAGGTAATGGTTTATACCATCGCCCGCGAAACACCAGACAAGTTGCTGGAAAAGGCACCAAAGGAAGTACTCGATGCCATCAAGGACCGTGTAGAGGCACTGGGCATCAAGTGTACAGCCAGCTATTAAGAGATAATCAGGATAAGAAAGAAAAGCAAGTAGGAAAAAGAAAGAATGAAAGCGAAAAGTAATATCCTTATTATCAGCGACATGTGTGGCTACGGAAAGGTATCTGCCGCAGTTCAGATGCCTATCCTCTCTTATATGGGACTCGATGTGTTCAATCTGCCCACCATGCTCATCAGCAACACCTTCCCATACGGCAAGTACGCCATTCTGGAATGCACTTCGTATATCGAGGAAGCCTTGCAGAAGTGGAACGAACTGGGCATTCACTTCGATGCCATCACCACGGGTTTCATGGCTTCGGAGCGTCAGGCGAAGTTGGTGGCACGTTATTGCAGAGAACAGGCAGCACTGGGCACCGACATCTATGTGGATCCCGTGATGGGCGATTACGGCAAGCTCTATGGTGGAGCCAGTGAGAGTACCGTGAGATGCATGAAGGAGATGCTGAGCGTATCGCATCTCTGTTTTCCCAACTATACCGAGGCTTGCCTGCTGACGGATTCGGAATACAAGGAAGAGGGAATCTCGGAGAAGGAAGCCTATGAACTGATAGATAAACTGAGAGCCATCGGTTCCCACTCCGTGCTCATCACCTCGTGCATCGTAGAGGGTCAGCATGCCGTGGTAGGTTTCAATCATCTTACAGAAGAGTATTTCCTCCTGCCCTACGAAGAAATCCCTGTTCAGTTCCCGGGCACCGGCGACATCTTCTCCAGCATCATCGTGGGCAGGCTGAAGGATGGCGATCATCTCCGCCATGCCACCCGCATCGCCATGGATACCCTGCGCAACTGGATAGACATCAATAAGGATGACAAGGACAAGAACCGCGGAATTCCGATAGAAAGGCATCTGGGGGACTTGTAGATTGCCATTTAGCAAACACAAAAGCAAGGGAATACCAATTAAATTATAATGGAAAAGAAAGAAACAAATACACTCAGTATATTTCAGCGCCCGGTATGGGTAAGCCTGTTCGCCCTTACGGCTGCTATCTCGTGGGGATGGGCTTACCCATTGATCAAAATGGGAATGGAGGAATATCAGATTACAGCAGACATGACCGGAAGCAAAATGCTTTTTGCAGGCATTCGCTTCTTCATCTCCGGCATCATCATCCTGGCCATCGCCAGAAGTTCACACCGTAAATTCGGATTCAAGAAGAAAGCTGTTCAAGAGAATGTCTGGTTCCTTCTCCTCTATGCACTCCTCAACACCACCCTTCATTATGCTTTCTTCTATTTCGGACTCTCGCATAATGCAGGAGCACGTTCGGCGATACTCAATTCGATGAGCGTCTTCACGGTGGTTATCCTTGCCTGCATCTTCTTCAAGAGCGACAGGATGACGTGGCGAAAGGCTTTAGGCTGCATCATCGGCTTCCTGGGCATCCTTGCCTTGAACCTTGGCGGAAAGGAAAGCGGAAGTTTCACTTTCCTGGGCGATGGTATGATTATCCTCAATGCCCTGTGTGGAGCCAGTGCTTCCCTGCTGACCCGAGGCTTGAGCAAGAGGGTGGATGTTTTCGTAGGAACCGGTTATTCGCTGAGCATCGGTGGAGCCTTGCTGGTGATTCCTGCATTGTTAATGGGTGGCTATCTGCCAGTCATCAGTCTCTGGGGCATCACCATCCTTCTGCTGCTCATTGCCATCTCAACCATCAGTTTCGCTCTCTACAACAAATTATTGAGCTGCAATCCCGTAGGAAAGGTAGCGATATACAATTCGCTCATCCCCGTAGTAGGAGCCATCACCTCATGCCTCTGTCTTGGCGAAACCTTCTACTGGAAGTATCTGATAGCAGGCGCATTGGCTACTGCCGGAATTTATATCATCAATAAAGGGAAGAAATAAATTCCGGCTGTTGCCCATGCAACCCATATAGAAAGCAAAGCCACCTATTTCAAGATACCCGTTTCTCGCTCCTCATTGTTGATATTCCGCTGTATCTTACGGTATTCCTTTCCCCGATTGATATTCCAGGCAACACCGATACGAAACAAATTACCTTCCGAATTGTCATAACCACGAACCTGCTTACGGAGCAAGGCATTGACGATTTCTGCTGAATAGGATTTCGGATGAGCCATAAACGGATTATGCATATAGAGCGTAAAATCGAAATCACCTATATGATAACTGGCTGAGACTGCCAATGAAGGAGGATTATGCCCGATGTTCTCTCCCTCCATAAAGTTCCAACCGCTATCAGCATACAGCATCACTGTCCATTTTCCCCAATATCCCTGTAATGTTCCACTATAATTATAAGCGGTATAACAATGACTGTACTCATCGCCCTTATTGAAAAAACGGTAAATACCTGCATTCACAGATAATATAAGGTGGTCGGGAATAATGTCAAACCGGGTATCATTCGTAAGATACAACATATTACAATGGGGCTGATTCGTCTGGGAATAAAGAAACTGATCATTTTCCGTGCGGGTGTATTTCGCCAAATCACAATGACGATTGATGCGATAATTCAAGGTAAAATCAGTATTTATCCTTGGTTTACTGAAAGAGAATACCACCCAGTTCTCATATATACTGTTAGGCTTAAGCGAAGGATTACCCACAGTCCATTCCATACTGTTCTTTCGAATACGGGTATCCGAAATCATAGCTATCTGCGAAATATGCTGTGATAATTCACTTCCCAAGCGGATCTGAAACGAAGATGTCAAGGAATAAGCCAATGTGAGTTTCGGACGATAAAGCCAAAAACTAAATTCCTCATCTCCCTGTCGATAAGACTGATTACTCAACCCGAAGCCAGCCACATAAGTTAAACGGGATGTTCCTTCCTTGAATTGTCCCAAACTTCCCTTGATTTGTGCAAAACCATAAATACCCAATGAACGGATACCATTCTCGCTAACCACATCACCCAAATACTGATTATCCATATATTTCCAGTTCAAGTTGGTTCCTGCAGAAAAAGTAAAGGGTTTCAACCGGTTTTCATAGATAGCCTCGGCTATGAGCGAATAGGTCTTTCCATCTACCTGATATTGATAGGGTTCGCCCTCACCTTCATAATAGGCTCCTTTGGTGTGGATATAAGTGCCCAAAACATCTGCCGACAAAGACTGATGCTTGCCCAACTGATGATAGAAATACAAATCGAGAGCAGGAGTAAAATTCCTCCCCTTGCTGGTTCTGTAAACAGGATACGCAGGCTTTCCAGATTCAGAAAACCACATCTCATTCGATGTATAAGGCTGATTGCTGAAATCCGTGGTAAGCGTTGTCTGGAATACATATAATGCAGAATCAGCCAGATTATACTTCAACTGCAATGTATTATCATAATTTCGAGTTACCACATTCATGATTTTTCGAGATATCTGATACTCAGAACCATCATGTAGAAGATATTGAGCATCCTCATTATATTCGGATGCCTTATTATCCACATAAGTCTGCTCATATAAAATATTCAATTGGCTCTTGCCCCTATTGACTGATGCATAGACATCGTTCGAACCGAGCTTGGTAGTTAGCGCATTGGTCAGGTTGAAACCCAAACTGCCACCCGATGAAGCCCTGCGGGTATGAATATCTATCACATATGCAATATTCTTTCCATATCTTACGCCAGGGCTGTCGATATAATCTACACTCATAATAGAAGCTACATCCAGCATCTGCAAGTCATGCATATTGGCGAGAATGCCATTGATACGAATCTGCACTTCTCCCTTATGATCGGTAGCAGAAATAGAACGGCCTGCCTCATCAACCCTAATATGAGGCAAAGCCAACTTTCCCAAAAGCGAAAAACCAGAAAAAGAACGCTGCTTCTGAATATCGCTTGGGAATATCAACTTGCCATCTTCCTTGTTGACTACTCGTGCCGCCTTCACAACAACCTCTTGCAAGGCTATAGAATCATTCGATACCTTCTGGATCTCCTGGGCACGTATTTCTGCACAAGAGATCAATGCCCACAGCATCAGCATAGCTGTTAACAATTTACTTTTCTTCATTGTCATCATATACTTTTTCTAAAACTTGTTTTCTGCTGCAAAGGTATCAAAAAGAGAAGACCGAAGCGAAAAATATGGCTGACATGAGTCTGACATTTATCAATTAACGAATATTATATCTAGTTTTATACCATCTTTCATAGAATTTCTGTACTTTTGCATTTGAATCTTTAAACAGTATATCATTTAAACAGAATAGATAATATGAAACTGAAAGCATATCATTCCATCCTCATCTTCGCCATCCTTGTGATGTCTGCGGCATTCTCCAGCGTAAGCAACTACCGCAAGGCACAGTATGCCATTGTACAAGATATGAACAAAGCTTTGGCTCTGACTCTTCAGGAAAATAAATATCAATGGATTACGCCTGATACCATCCAGAGCTACCGCTCACATCTCAGCATTGACCTGCTGAAGTCGACAAGTAATCTCTGCTATGTGATGGAAGACAGAAGAAGAGGCAAGAACAATTTCCAGCTGGTAAATAGCGCCAACCTGCTCAGCAGCAAAGAGATGCTCCTCAACGAGCATTCTATCCAAAGTTATGCCAACTGTTCGATGGCAGATGTTTTGAGTATGAGCAACCAGCGGACATCTTTGACGCTTACCCTCATGGCTATGATTTGGGCAATTGCATCGCTATACTATCATCGCAGAAAACAACCCTGGAATCATGAGGCCGATATGCTCGGCACCATGTGCTATTCTCAAGACGAGGATTCCTTCTACAATCAGGAAAGCGGACAAGCCATCAAGTTTACTCCGATGCAGCACCAACTGATGCAACTCTTCTTCAACAATACGCATCATCAACTCTCCAAACAGGAGATTTGTGATGCTCTTTGGCCCAAGAAACCGGATGCCAGCGAAACGCTCTATACCTTGATTCGCCGTATCAAACCGGTGATTGAGCAGAATAGCAACCTCATGATTGAGTCGGAAAGAGGCAAGTCTTATCGACTGATTATCAGATAAGTTCAGAAATGTCAGTCAAATGTCATACTTATTATTTGGCAGTTTCCCATCTTCTTCATACCTTTGCAGCTAAAATATAAAAGTGGCAAAGATATGAAGAAGATTTTTTTGATAGCAGTTGTCTTGCTGATGATGATAAACTTCATCATCAACTATCAACATGAGGTTACAAAAGAGAAGCATACACCGATGGCGGATTTCAAGACCAAAGTAGAGATGGCGCCCATGAAGGAATACAATGATCCTGACTTCGGCTACGTTATCAAATATCCTTGCTTCTTCCAACAGGAGGATACTTCGGTATCGGGATACCAGGGCTATGCCCGCTTCTCATTCACCAATCATGCCAACATCATCCTGGAGAGTTACGTTACCCCCAACTATAGCAACACCCTTCAGGCTTGTGCCGATTCTCTAGCCCAGAAGCTTCATTCGGAAAGGACGATGCAGGCATCGAATAAGGCATTCATCCTCTCCGGTCCTGTTTATGAAAACGGAGTAAGAGTAGATGGCTACAGTCATTACGATAAATTCATCAAAAGTGGCAGAATACTCTTCGTTTATTCCCTCACCTATCCCGACAGTTACAAGCCAGCCATGCCCCGACTGTTCAAACTCATAGACGATTGGAAGGTTTTAGGTGCATATTAATCTGCCTTGAAGATATCCTCGTAAGCCTCTTGGAATTGTATAAAAACAGCTTTCAAAGAAGATAAAAGCACTTGATTATTTGCATATATCAAATAATAATTGTACATTTGCGGTGTAAATATAAACATCGAAGATTATGTCAATATTCAGTCGCTTCTTTGGAAGGAAGAACAATCTCACCGTAAGCTCTGACATCAAGAAGAAAGATGCCAGAAGCAGGAACATTGCCTTCGTGGATACAGAAGTGGGACTAAAAGACCATAAAATACACGACATCGGAGCATTGCGTTATGACGGAGCTACCTTCCACCAAGCATCGCAGACGGCACTGAACAAGTTCCTGCAAGAAGGAAAGGTTGACTATATCTGCGGTCATAATCTCATTCATCACGATGCCCGCTATCTCCAACTCAACGGCATACTGGTAGATACCCTCTATCTCTCCCCACTCCTCTTCCCCAAGCGCCCTTACCATCATCTGGTAAAGGACGACAAACTGATGAGCGAGCAGATGAATAATCCAGTCAATGACTGCGAGAAAGCCAAGGAACTGCTGATGGATGAAATCGCTGCATGGAATCAGTTATCAGAAAGGAAGAGGAAAATCTTCACCTTGCTGCTCCAAAATGAAGAGGAATTCAGAGGATTCCTGATGTATGTGGGAGCCATCGAAAAGGATGATGCAATGATAGGTGTTTCAGAATTCATTCTTTCTGAATACAAGAATCATATTTGCGCCCATGCCGACATTCCGGCTCTTGCAGCCCAGTCTCCTTGCGGCTTGGCATACGCCTTGGCTCTCATAGGCACAGACGATTACCAATCTGTAACCCCAGGTTGGGTACTCTTCCATTATCCCGAAGTAGAACATATTATCTATATGCTCTGCCATACTCAATGCATCGATGGCTGCGAGTATTGCAACCGCATGCTCGACATTCATCACAACCTGAAACAACTCTTTGGCTATGATGCCTTCCGTACCTATGACGGCGAACCGCTGCAGGAACAGGCATCGCAGGCAGCAGTGGATGGCAAGTCATTATTGGCGATATTTCCTACGGGTGGCGGCAAGTCGCTCACCTTCCAGTTGCCAGCCTTGATGGATGGCAGAACCATACATGGACTCACCGTGGTTATCTCGCCTCTGCAATCATTGATGAAAGACCAGGTAGATAACCTCGCTGACCGCGGCTTCACCGATGCCGTAACCATCAACGGTCTCCTCGACCCTATCTCCCGCTCCCTAGCCATCGAACGAGTACAGAGCGGAGATGCCACCTTATTATATATAGCACCAGAGATGTTGCGCTCCAAAACCATCGAGCGCATCCTGATGGCACGGCATGTGGTGAGATTCGTCATTGATGAAGCTCACTGCTTCTCTGCATGGGGACAAGACTTCCGTGTGGATTACCTATATATCGGCAAGTTTATCAAGGAATATCAGGAACGTAAGTTTGGCAAGGATGCCATGGCCCGCAATCATGGTCAAACCCTGATACCCGTATCTTGCTTCACCGCCACTGCAAAACAGAAGGTGGTGCAAGACATCTGCGACTATTTCAAGCATTGGCTGGGTACCGATCTCCAGCTCTTCGCCTCATCAGCCTCACGCACCAACCTGCACTATTCCGTTATCCACGTAGATAGTGACGGCAACAAATACAATCTCCTGCGTTCACTGGTAGAGCAGGCAGATTGCCCTACCATCATCTACGTATCCCGCACCAAGCGCACCCGTGAACTCGCCCAAAAGCTGACACGTGACGGCATATCCGCCCTGCCCTATAATGGCAAGATGGATGCCGATGAGAAGATACACAATCAGGATGCCTTCATGAGCGATAAGGTAAGAATCATCGTTGCCACCTCCGCCTTCGGCATGGGAGTAGATAAGAGCGATGTGGGGCTGGTTATCCACTACGACATCTCCGACTCTCTGGAGAACTATGTACAGGAGGCTGGACGTGCAGGAAGAGACCCACACCTCAATGCCAAATGCTATGTACTCTATAGCGACGAGGACTTGGACAAGCACTTCATTCTGCTCAACCAAACCAAGCTGAGCATCAGCGAGATACAACAGGTATGGAAAGCCGTTAAGGATTTTACCAAGCAGCGCCCACATGTAAGTTGTTCAGCACTGGAGATAGCCCGCCAAGCCGGTTGGGATGACTCGGTATCCGACATAGAAACCCGTGTTCGCACCGCCCTATCTGCTCTAGAACAGAGCGGATACATAGAGCGTGGCAACAATATTCCGCACGTCTATGCCACAGGTATCACTGTCAAGAACATGGACGAGGCAAGACTTCGCCTCACCGAATCACCCCTGTTCTCGGAAGATGAGATGAAGAATGCCATCCGCATCATCAAGTCGCTCATCACCCAGAAGCATATAGCCAAAGCACAGGATAGCGAGGCAGAATCCCGCATCGATTACCTCGCCGACATCCTCGGACTCAGCAAGCGAGACGTCATCTCTTCCGTTGACCGAATGCGACAGGAAGGCATCCTTGCCGATACCCGTGACATCTCAGCCTATCTGCAAGACATCAGCGACAAGCAACGAAAGCCTCAGCAGATGCTGGAGAACTTCGCCAAACTGGAAAGATACATCCTGGAACATATCCCGGATGAATCGCTGCACATCACATACAAGCAACTCAATGACAATGCCGTACATGACGGTATCAACACTTCAACCGAAAAGAAAATCCGCACACTGCTATACTTCCTGGCAGTAAAGGGATATGCGCACAAGAAGGAAGACGGCGTCCGCAATCTCATCGTAACAAGAGACAAGGATATAGAGACCATCATCAAACGATTCGAAAGACGAATTGAAGTTTGCCGATTCATTATCGAAAGACTATACAGCCTGGCTGAGGAAAACAGTAAAACTGTAACAGAAGAGAGCAACAATAGCTCTTCTGTAGATTCAAAAGAGAAGCCTCTTCAATTCTCGGTAGTCGAACTTCTGAACGATCTGAAATCCAGCAACCAGTCACTCTTCTCCGACTTCTCTTCCCTGCAGTTGGAAGACGTGGAGGAAGCCTTGCTCTATCTCTCCAAGATAGGAGCCATGAAGCTGGAAGGAGGATTCCTGGTGCTTTACAATGCGATGGCAATTAAACGCATCAAGGAACCTCGCCTCCACTATAAGCAGGAGGATTATCGCATGCTCAATGAATTCTACAAGCAGAAGATTCAACAGATTCACATCGTGGGCGAATATGCCAACCTGATGGTAAGGGATTATGACGCCGCCCTGCAATATGTGCAGGATTACTTCCAGATGGACTACCATTGCTTCATCTCAAAATACTTCAAGGGCAACCGGGAGACTGAGATAGAGCGCAACGTAACACCTTCGAAGTATAAGAAACTCTTCGGAATACTCTCCAAACGACAGAAGGAAATCATCGACGACCACGAGTCCCGCTGCATCGTAGTCGCTGCCGGACCTGGCAGCGGCAAGACACGTGTGCTCGTACATAAGCTTGCCTCTCTCCTGCTGTTGGAAGATGTAAAGCACGAGCAACTTCTGATGCTCACTTTCTCTCGTGCAGCCGCTACCGAATTCAAGCAGCGCCTGATGCAACTCATCGGCAATGCCGCCCATTTCGTAGAAATCAAGACCTTCCATTCCTACTGCTTCGACCTACTGGGCAGAGTTGGCAATCTGGATGAGGCTGGAGATGTGGTTAAGCAAGCCGCCGAAATGATCAACAATGGAGAAGTGGAGCCCAATCGCATCAGCAAGACCGTGCTCGTTATTGACGAGGCACAAGACATGAGCAAGGATGACTATGCCCTTGTCTCTGCTCTGATGAAAGCCAACGAAGAGATGAGGGTGATTGCCGTAGGCGATGATGACCAGAACATCTATGAGTTTAGAGGTTCCAACTCGCGGTATCTCTATGAACTGACCCAGACAGAGCACAGCCGTTTCATAGAGATGACGGAGAATTACCGCAGCCTTCGCCACATCGTGAATGCAGCCAACGACTTCGCCCGCAACATCCGTCAGCGAATCAAATCTACCCCTATCATCTCCATGAGTCAAGAAGATGGAGAAGTAAGAATCGTGAAGCATCCATACGAGATTCAGGAGAAAAAGGTTTATATGTATCAGCCTATCCTAGAAGATGTTACGCGATTACTGGGAAGTAACGCTTCAAAAGAAGCCGATGCATCTTCCCGCAAGAAAAACGAAACCATCAGTATCCTTACGCAGACCAATGAAGAGGCAGTCATTATGCTGGCTCTTCTTCACTGTCATGGCATCAAGGCCAAGCTGGTGCAATTAATGGACGGCTTGCGCTTCTGGAATCTGGCAGAGGTAAGATACTTCTTGAAGAAGATAGACCAAGGTATCAAAGAAACGAAATCCCCTATCATCCCTGATGATATTTGGGAAGCAGCCAAGCAGCAGACATTCAAAAAGTATGACACCAGCCAGGCATTACCATATCTGCGCCGCAGTCTCCAGGTATTTGAGCAGACCAATCGTGCCAAGTACTACAGCGACCTGAGGGAGTTCGTGTTCGAATCATCTGTAGAAGATTTCTGTGACATCTCGAAATCAGACATCGTGGTCAGCACCATCCACAAGGCAAAAGGCCATGAGTTCGACCATGTACTAATGCTCATTACCCATCCCGAGCATCCTACAGACGACATACTGCGTCGATACTATGTGGGCATGACCCGTGCCAAGCGTACGCTTGCCATCCACACCAACGGCAATCTCTTCGACAGTCTGAAAAGTGCCCAGCATCTCTATGATGCCCAAGCCTACGATGAGCCCAACGAAATAGTGCTTCAGCTCTCACACAAGGATGTAAACCTGGGCTTCTCCAAGCCTCACAAGGACGCTATCCTTTGCCTGAGAAGTGGTATGCCGCTAACCTATCACGACCATTGCCTCTGTCTCCCATCAACAGGCAGAGACATAGCCCAGCTCTCCATCAAGATGAAGGAGAAACTAGGCAAATGGGAGTTGAAAGGCTACAAGGTAACCGCTGCCCGAATCCGCTTCATCGTGGCATGGAAGTCAAAGGATGCACCGAGGGATGAGAAGGAATCCGCCATCGTGCTCGCTGATTTGGTGATGAAAAAATAAGGTAAATTCATCAAAAATCTATCACCAAACACTATTTATCCTTTCTTTTTATACACAAAAGTGTAATTCTTAAGCCACACTCTTGAGAAATACACTTTTGTGTCAAAGGCTTTTTCCTTAAAAGCTATACTTTTGCAGCAGAAAAATAAAAAAATCAAGCAAAACTGTAGCAATATGAAGGAAAAAGTAATTTTTACCACAGCGTTGTGCCTCTCGGCTATGACTCCGATGATGGCGCAGAATATCACCGGCAAGGTGATGAATACCAAGGGAGAACCTTTGGCGTTTGCCAATGTAGTATTATTGAATAGAACAGACTCGGCTTTCGTCAAGGGCGCAGTGAGTGGAGAGGATGGCAGCTTTGTCATCGACTCTTCCTGCAACGGCGGAATCATCAAGGTGACATCCGTAGGTTATAAGACAATCTGCAAGGATTGCGAGGGCGAGAACATAGGCATTATCAAGATGGAAGAAGACAGTAAGATGCTCGGCGAAGTAGTCGTGAAATCATCCCTGCCTAAGACTATCCTGAAGAATGGCGGAATGACGACAACCGTTGTCGAATCCGTACTTGAGAAGGCAGGTACCATGGAGAACCTGCTCGACCGCATCCCTAACGTATCTGCCCAGAATGGCAGCATCAAGGTCTTCGGTCGCGGTGAGCCTGTCATCTACATCAATGGACGACAGATGAGAGACAAGAGCGAGCTGGACCATTTGCATTCCGATAACATCAAGTCGGTGGAAGTCATCACTAACCCGGGTGCCCGTTACGCAGCCAGCACCAAGGCGGTCATCCGTATCACAACGAAGAAGATACAGGGCGAAGGATTCGGATTCGATGCGAAGACTACTAGTGAATATGATGAGAAGAAAAACTTCGGTGGATTTGGCCAATTGAATATGAACTATCGCAAGAATGGATTAGAGTTAGGCGCATACGCCTTTGGAGCAAGACAATACCAGCCAGACAATAAAGACTTTCAGCAGAAGACTTATCTTGACAAGACTTGGAACCAGAAAAGTGAGATAAGACAAGTAGGTATTATCGAAGCCATGAACTTTCGCTTGGATGCCAGCTACCAGTTGGATGCCAACAACTCTATAGGTGCCAACTTTGGTTTTCTTAGAAATCCTAAGCAAACATGGAACGGCGATATGAGTTCTTCTATATTGCAAGACGAAGAATTGTCTGAAAATTCTGATAGTCATGCTGATTTCTTTTGGCAGAAGAATAATCTTTCAAGCAATATTTACTATGTAGGAAAGATTGGTAAGCTCAGCATCGATTTCAATACAGATTGGCTATGGTCGAAGGAATACCAGAACGATGTTACCAAAGAGCAATACCAGGAAGTGGGGATGAATGCACAAAGCCAAACGGCTCATAGCTTGACTAACAAGGACTATCATCTGCTCGCTTCCAAACTGGTGCTTTCTTACCCATTATTAGGAGGTAATTTGTCTTTGGGTGGTGAATATTCCAATACCCATCGTACCTCAAAGTATCAAGTGGTGCCAACTAACTTGGTATCGGATGACAACAGCCGTATTACAGAAAGTATGACATCTTCATTCTTGACCTATTCAAGAGATTTCGGTAATCTGAGTTTGGAGGCAGGTATGAGATACGAGTACATCGACTTCAATTACTATGAATATGGCAAGTATGTGCCTGGGCAAAGCAAGTCGTATGGCAATTGGTTCCCATCGCTCAGCTTATCGATGCCTGTGGGCAAGGTACAGATGCAGCTGAGCTATGCAGCCGACATTAATCGTCCTTCCTATCATAATTTGCGCAGCGGCATTCAGTATGATAACCGATACACGTATGAAACGGGAAATCCATTTCTGGTATCTCAGATAAGTAGAAATCTCAACTACGAGTTGGCTTACAAATGGTTGACATTCGACATGACCTACAGTCATACTTCACATCCAATTATGTCAACAGTGGAGACTTATAAGGATAATCCAGCAATAGGCTTGATGAAGCCTGTGAATGGGAATTCGTATAATGACGTAGAGGCATCCATCAACTTGCGCCCTTCGTTTGGCATCTGGTATCCTTCGCTTACTGCATCCGTTGACAAGCAATGGTTTGACATGGAGACGCACGATGGAAAATCGCTCAATAAGCCAATGGCTTCATTCCGTTTTGACAATACGCTCAACACCAAATTAGGAATGTTTACGTTGATGATGTCGTATATCACGAAAGGCCATGAAGAGAATCTGTATCTGTACAAGCCTATGTTCTGCACGAATGTTTCCGCATATAAGGCTTTCTTGAAAGACCGTTTGTCGTTTCAGCTCTTCATCTATGATTTGTTCGGGACAAACGATAGCCACATGATTGCTCATTATGGCAAAATGAAGGACTTGATTGTTGATGGACTGTCAACAAGCAAAGTGTCGCTTACTGTACGGTATAAGTTCAACACGACAAGAAGCAAGTATAAGGGTACGGGTGCTGGAGAAAGCCAGAAGAACAGAATGTAATCTGTCTATCTGCTGAATCCAGCAATGGTGTAATGACAATAAATCTCTCTATAAATGAACAACCCAATAAAATTGTTGATTAGTGGCGCAGACATGGGAGGCTTGATAGCCTCCTGTGCCTTGCGCCATGACTTCCATGAAAGCCCTCGGCAGGAAGATAGATTTCATATCTATCGCATAGAAAAGGATACGCTGACGATGGAAGATGTGGATGCATGCGACTTGTCGGGCATCCGGTATGCGGTGAATGCAACCTTGCATGACAACGAAGCCTCTTTCGCTTTCGATGAGAAATGCAAGGAGCAGGGCATCACTGTTATCCATGCCGTCAATCTTGGCAAGGCTGCCTTTCTCGCTGTAGAGAAACCGAAAGGCTATCCATTCAGCGAAGTAGTGAAAAAAGGTTCGGATGATTTCCGTTGCTCACTGGGCAAGTATATCTCGCAGTACGGTATGTTCTGGCAGATGCCTGTGCCTTGGGTGGATGAAGCCATCAGGCATTATTCCAATGAGTCTTTCCCGCAACTGGACATCGGGGCATATATTGCCGCCGGCTATTGTGCCAACATTCTCGCAAACCTTGCGGAAGGCAAGGAGGTGAAATACTTCCCCAAGTTCTATCTCTCGCCATTGTTGGAAGAGATATGATTGCGATTATATCATCTGATAGTTCGTGGCATGAAACAGCGCCTCGGCAATGTTCTTCACGCCCATCTTGGCGAAAAGGTTGCGCTTGCAAGCCTTTATCGTATCCACCGACTTGCATAGTCGGTCGGCAATATCATTCATCGTGTAACCTTGGGCAGACAATCTCAAAACATCTCTCTCAGTCTCGCTCAAGGTTATGCCTTCTTTCTTTTCCCACTTGTGGCGCAATGTGGAATATTCAAAATAGCTACGCACACCATTCTTCTGCATGATGATATGTCCCGGTTCATCGGTTGCCGCCAACGATACAGTGCAGAGGGCAAGCCAGATTCTTCCATCATCAGAAAGAAGTATCGGAGTGAGGTGATGATGAATCAATCGGCTATGTCTGCCATTGGTAAGATGAAAGTCGTACGAGATGGTATAGTCCAGACGGTCGCCCACAGGCAATTCATTGAAAAGATCAAAACCTTTCTTGTTCACTTCGAGCAGCATCTGCAGGTCAGCATCCGGAACATGGTCGATATACATCTGATAGCCAGCCTCCATCAATTGCTCGGGTTCCAATCCGCAGAGATAAGCGAGGTTATCTGATGTATAGATGAAGTCCTGATGAAAATAATCGATGATATAGACGCACTGGTAGGTGCTGCGGGCAAAGGCTTTTGCCGCATTCACCAATAATTCAATCTTCTCGTAATCTTCTCTGTTGATATGATTCACCTCATTGGAATGGAGGAAGAAATCGTCTTTTTCTTTATTCATAAGCTATTCTGAATATTACTCTTTTAAACTGTTAATCTTGGCACAGACACTCTGCACATGGTCGAGTCCATATAACATTGAACGAGAATCTATTCCCATCCAAGAGAATAATGTCTGAATTTTCTGGTATTCATTAACAATGTAACTTGTATCTATTTCCGATGTATGAAGTCTGAAACAGATAGGTTCATGGTGCGCAATTCTGTTTCTCAAACTGTTCACCTTGTCAAGTTCATTGAATATATAGGTGTTATTGTATTGAATGGCAGCCGATGAACGGGGTTTGTTTGGGAATGCCCTTAACAGACATTGCCCTGTCGCACGATATTGTAGAGAGGAATACATATATTTCCATACTCCGAATTCCATTTCAGCTATCAGTTTAGAATGTGAGTATATGCCTTGTCTATCCAATCGGTTGCATGCTTTTTCTATTATTTTTCTTGTCTCGTTCATGCGACCGTTGGTGAATATTCCATTGATTTGAACAGAATCTTTCAGCCAATTCTCTCCCAAGGTCGTCACCAAAAGACCATCAATTGCATTACGCAATGCCACTTCAAAGCAGCTGACTATTGTAAACATTTCCTGCGACAGACGTAAGTTGTAGCGATACAAAGCCATAGCCTTGCGAGTGTCACCATTCGCAGCATCCTTATATCTCTGCATTCGCTTGGCAGACAAGATTCGTTCAAATTCTAAATATTCCATAAAAATTCGTTCATTTACTTGGTTATAACAAGAAAAAGCACTATCTTTGTAGCGTTGATTCCCGGTAGCCTCTGATTCGTCAAGCTATCGGGTCTTGTTTTTATACGATTCTTGCCTACAAAAATACATTTTTTTTTGCAATTACGATAATGCCACATTATATAATTACAGAAAATTAACCGTAAAAAGTTATAAAAAGTCCTTGCAGTTTCGTATTATTAATGTATTTTTGCAACACATATACTAATTGATAGATATGGTTTAATCATAATGTAACAAGGGAAGGAATTGCAATATGATGAAGGAAGTTACAAATTTTACTGCACAACAACTGTGTTACGCTCGCACAACACGTGTTGTGCGAGCGCATAACAGCTGATATGCAAGCGCACAACAGCTGTTGTGCGACTGACGGAAGTGACTTTCCCAGCAACATATACTTACTGTTCCAACAACTTATCCTACTTCTTCCGACAACTTATAAAGGCTTCTTACGATGCTTATTCCTATTGATATGCTGTTCTAACCCACATCAACAACACCGCTCATTCATATCAATCAAACCGCTCATCCATATTAGTGCCATTTTTATTTGGTAGTTTAAGAATAAAAGATTACCTTTGTATCGCTAAACAGAAAGAAGAAAACGATGGCTATTAAATATGAAATCCATTATCTTCCCAATGCAGGAGGAAATGAAGAAACTCGCCGATTCGCCCATATCTTTGAGCAAACAGCTATGACTGACAAGGAGATGATCAGCCGAATCGCCAGACATAGCTGTCTGGGAGAAGGAGAAGTTTCGTCCGTACTCATGAAACTGCGTGATATCATAGAAGAAGACCTGCAGGATGGAAAACGTATCAACATTCCGGAAATAGGTTATCTCTCGCTCTCGGTAGATCTGGATATGGATGACCTGAAACCCGACAATAAAGTGAGAGCTGAATATGTAAGCGTAAGAGGCATCAAGTTTCGCCCCAATGCAGACCTGCTAAAACAGGTGAAATATAATACCCATTTCGAGAAATCACAATATACTTCCCGCTCCTACCCTTTCTCTGAAGATGCATTGAAGGAGAAAATAAGAGAGTATCTGAAGCATAACCGTTCCATTAACAGAAAAGTACTGGAAGCGGAATTTCATATCCGTAAACAGACAGCACTCAACTGGCTGAAGAAACTGGAAAAATCCGGATTCCTGATAAAAGAAGGTTCCCGGAATGCGCCGGTTTATTTCCTGGCTGAAGAATAGGAGCCCATCGGATGATAGGTCTCATCATGATAGAACTCTCTAGATGACTGCAAGCCATAGCCTCCGCGACCATCTAGGCTTCATTACATTTAATCTACACCCTAAAGATAAAGTAATATGCCAAATAAAGAAGAAAAGAGAATAACAGAGCAGAGCTCGCTCTACGAACATCTGGAAAAGATGAGCGTGGATGAACTCACTGCTCATATCAATGCAGAAAACAAGAAAGTGGCTCTGGCAATAGAACAAGCATTGCCTGCCATCAACCAACTGATTTCCGCCATTGAAGGGCAGCTGAAGAAGGGCGGAAGACTCTTCTATGCCGGTTGCGGAACGGGCGGAAGACTGGCTACGCTCGATACCATCGAAGTGCAGAACACCTATGGCATCGACGGTTCGCAGATACAAGCCATCTTCCCCGGAGGCATCGGCTGCCTTACGCAAACCAGGGAATCAAGAGAAGACGACCTGGAGAATGGCTGGCATCAGCTTTGCGATAAGCATATCTCAGAGCTGGATTTCGTGCTGGGCTTCTCGGCGAGCGGCACTACTCCCTTCGTGCTTTCCATCTTGCAGCATTGCAAGGAGGCAGGTATTCCTACGGGATGCATCGTCAACAATCCCCATGCTCCCATCGCCCAAGCAGCCGATTATCCCGTAGAAGTAATCACGGGGCCAGAATTCGTAACGGGAAGTACCCGCATGAAAGCCGGTTCATCGCAGAAGATGATTCTGGATATGATCAGCACTTCTCTTCAGATAAGACAAGGACGGGTGGAAGGCAACAAGATGGTGAACGCCAAGCTTATCAATCATAAACTCATCGACCGTGCCTGCCGTATCTTCATGGAACGCAATCCGGAATATACGGATTACGAGAAAGTGAAGCAACTGATACTGAAAGCAGGAAACGTGAAGAAGGCGGAAGACTTGCTGAAGAGTAAAAGCGATTTAGATATTTAGATAAATTTAGACCAAACTTCACCTTATATAAATAGAACTATCAAGATTTCACCTTATATAATAGAACTATATGGCAAAGAAAGCAATTGTAATGGGTGCCACATCGGGCATCGGAATGGAAGTGGCAAAACTGCTTGCTGCAAAAGGATGGCAGGTCGGAATTGCCGGAAGAAGAATTGAAAGATTGCAGGCTCTGATTTCGCAGGGCGGCATTACCTGCTACCAGCAAATAGACGTGACTTCTCCCGATGCTCCTACCCAACTTCTCGAACTCATCGATAAGTTGGGAGGCATGAACCTCTACTTCCATAGTTCCGGCATTGGCTGGCAGAATAATACGCTGGATATAGAAAAGGAGTTGAAGACTGTGGAAACCAACGGCTTGGGATTCACAAGAATGGTGGATACGGCATTCAACTGGTTTGCTACTCATCATCATTGCAACCCCAAAGCCCACATTGCCTGCATCACTTCCATTGCCGGAACCAAAGGTCTCGGTGCCGCCCCAGCCTACTCTGCCACCAAGCGATTCCAGAACCATTATCTGGAATGCCTGTCGCAGCAGGCACGGATGCGTCATCTCCCTATCGCTATTACAGATATCCGACCAGGCTTCGTAAAGACCGACCTCATCGCAGGCAGCAGCTATCCGCTGCAGCTCAAATCGGAAGATGTGGCGAAACATATCGTGAATGCTATCGAAAACGGAGAGGAAGTTAAGGTGATAGACTGGAGATATGATATCCTCGTCTTCCTCTGGCGACTCATTCCTAGATGGTTATGGACGAGATTGAAGATTACAACATAACAACTTTATTCCTTTCTGATGACAATCGTCTTGAACCAGTCTTTCAATACTCCCGCATATTGATCCTGCGAATCAGACAGCAGGATGACAACCTGGGAACCATCTTCTAACTTGGGTCCCAGACACATACCTTCGTAATTGGCAAAGGAACGCTTGGAAAGTGACAAGCCGGTTTTCCATTCCGCGAGCAATCTCTTCTTCAAGAAAGGAGTATCTGATGAAAACTTCTCTTTCAAAGCAAACTCCTCAGAATTCAAAGGATTAATCTGATAGAGTTTACACTTGCAGAAAGCCCCTATCTTAATCTTAGGAATAAATGCCTCACGCTCCAGAACCAGAAGCTGACCATCGGGCAAGGCGCAAAGCTCACTCACCCCCATCACATAGATATCTGCTTTCTTACGGGTAGAAGGTTGATCCATCTGATAGGCATAGGCTGTCATGTAACGAGAGGCTTTCTTGCTACTCTCTTGCTCGCTACAGTCTTCCTTGCCATTATTTTCCTTGTTACGATTTTCCTTTATCTTTCCCCAATCATACCTCATCAAACGAAGCCGATTGGCCAATCCGTTTTGAGGAGTAGCAGGCTGTCCGTCTTTGCGGAGCGTGCTCTCAGGAATCGTCCAGAGATACTGACGGACGGAATCAAAAGCCAAAGACTCAAAATTATAATTTGGATAAAAATCAGAAGAAGGCCATCTGCTCTCCCAAAGGTTCTGCTGATAGCTAATCTTGGGAGCATTAGCCGAAGTAGGCAGAACAGGATACTCCTTTAAACGGCAATATCCTTCGCTTGTTATCACCAAGGTAGAATCAGAAGCCTTCACGATGGCTTCGTGGTCAAAGCCTTTCTCCTGCCCCAGCCAAAACTTTCCGTCGTTCAGCGTTCCATCTGTTCTCTCGGTAAACCCAAGGTTCTCTACCTGTTCCAATTCGCCGGTCTTGGGATTCACCCGAATCCGGAAGTTGAAGTACAGGGCACTATCCGACTTGTCGCTTACCACCGCATAGATATCATCATACAGATGAGCAATGCCACTGTAGTTGCCCGCAGCCACGGTTTTCGGAAAAGCTTTCTGAGGATTCTCTCTCACTACTTTCCAATCCTGTGCCCCAGCCAGCAAGTTGAATGCCAGGAAGACGGACAGGATATTACAGCGCAGCATAAGTCAATACAAATTCCATGGTTAACTCGAAATCCACATGCGCCGTCTTCCTGCTCTTAAGATTCTCCACATCACACGACCAATCTGCCATCGTATCAAACGGCTTCACCCGCATATCCTCAAACATCAGTTTTTCTTCAGAGAATAACTTGAAGACCGTTTCCTTGGCACACCAATGCACCAGCTTGGCATCCAGATCTTCCGCCTTCTCATCCTTTCGCAGGAATTTGGATGCGATGCGCTCAACCCTATCACTGAAGTATTCGATATCCACCGCCACTTCCTGATTTTTGGAAAGGATAAGCGCAGCATAACCCTTGGTATGCGAAACGCTGATATGATAACCACGGAACAATGGCTTGCCAGCCTCGTTGTGGGTAATGTCACCTGCATGAGAAAGCAAGCCCTTGGAAGCCCCGTTCGTCTTGAGCATCTCATACATTAATGCACGAATGGCAAGAAACTCCAGTTTCCTGCCATCGTTCTTATATTTCTCTTCCAACTGAGAGCGGTAAGCCTGCAGATGAGAATACTGCTCGAACAACTGTTCTACAGTTTCATCCATCTGCCATAAACCAAGACTCACTCCCGGATAAACTTCTCGTATATTGACAACTGCCATATTTTTTATATTCTGATATTGATGAATACTGATGATTACTTAGAAGAATCCTCCACGTTATCTTTCAAAGGATGTACCGTCACCTTAATCTTGCTGATGCGACGCTCCTCTATCTGCATAACCTCGAAAGTATAGTTCTTATAATCTATCTTCTCGTGCATACTTGGGAAATCGCCTTTGATTTCCAAGAGCAGACCAGCCAGAGAATCAGCATCACCCTCAACCTCCTCGAACTCTTCGTCATCTACATTCAGGATTTTGCAGAAATCAGAAAGAAGCGTTTTACCTTCAAAGATAAAGGTGTTGTAATTTAATTTCGAGTAGAACTTCTCCTCCTCATCGTATTCATCATTGATTTCACCTACAATTTCCTCCAGAATATCTTCGAGAGTAACAATACCCGATGTTCCTCCGAACTCATCTACCACAATGGCGATATGAACCTTGTTGTCCTGGAACTCGCGAAGCAGATCATCTATCTTCTTGGTTTCAGGAACAAAGTAAGGAGGACGAATCAAACTCTGCCAACGGAAGTTGGAAGACTTCGTAAGATGAGGCAATAAGTCCTTGATATACAGTACACCACGAATATTATCTGTATTATCCTGATAAACAGGAATACGACTGTAATTATTCTCTTCAATGCACTTTAATACTTCTGGATAAGAACTACGGATATCCAGATCAACAATATTCTGTCGGCTGGTCATCACCTCCTTGGCTGTTTCATCGCCAAAGCGGATGATACCCTTCAGCATGCTCTGCTCGTCCTTGATATCATTCTTATCAGTCAGTTCAAGAGCCTGTTCCAAGTCATCAACACTCAGCACATGATTTTCCTTCTGTATAATCTTTTCTGCAAGAATTCCACTTTTTAGCAAGATAGTTTCTAAAGGCCAAAACAACTTTCTGGCAAACAGAATTCCCCCTACGCACCGGCGACAGAACTTCAGAGAATCCTGGCGGGCATACACTTTCGGCATAATCTCACCAAAAAGCAAAAGCAAGAAAGTAAGAATAACCGTAATAATCAGGAACTGAAGCCAATAAGCTTTAGGACCAAACTCTACGATTCCTGCGAATACATAATTAAGGAGCATGATGATTGTGACATTCACAAAATTATTGGTTATCAAAATGGTAGCCAACGTACGTTCAGAATCATCACGCAACATCTGTATTTTCTTATCGGCATCAGTCTTTTCATCCTCAAGTTCCGCAACATCAGTTGGTGATAAACTGAAAAAAGCAATTTCGGAACCACTGGCAAAAGCAGACATGCCTAACAATATAGCTGCAAGTACAGCAGCTACAATAACCCCGGCGGAAGGCTGCATCAGCATCACATCACCGAAGGCATCAGTTATGGTGGATATATCCAATTTCTGAGCTAAAAATTAATAATTATTGTTCTTTAGTAGCAGGGCGAGTACTCAACATCTCCATATTATCTACATAGATTTCTGTAATATATTGTCTTCTACCCTGCTTGTCATCATAGGAGCGGTAGCGGATTCTTCCTTCCACATAAAGGCGGTCACCCTTATGCACATACTTCTCTACTACCTTTGCAAGCCCACGATAAAAAACAAGATTGTGCCAATCTGTATGGTCTGGCACTTGGGTACCATTAGGCAAAGTATATCCTTTCTCTGTAGTTGCGAGAGAGACCTGAGCTACTGCCTGATCTGCTTCGAAATAATGAATGTCAGGATCTTTACCTACATTACCAATTAGCATAACCTTGTTCATGACACGAATCTTTTAAATTTCTGAATATTTTATTTCCACATTCCCAGATAGCGGAAATGGAAATTCTTACCTTTTGCAGATGGGAACTGGCTGCGTGAATCTACACAATCGCGCAGATAATCTACGATGCGATTGTAACAATCCAAACCTGATTCAGCTTTAACATCCGCAACGAAATGAGTATCACGGTACTCAAACTTTCCTGTAGCAGGTACCATCACAACACGCTTGAAATCAAGTGATCCTTCATACCAGCCTGGAGCCTCTTGAGCCAAACTGGCAACAACAGGATTCTCCATTCTCTCTGCAGGAGTAGGAGTACGCAATGCTTTCTTATCCTTAAAATCCTGCATAGTTTGCGCCGTAGTCTTTATCACAATAAAATAAACACGTGGGCGTACCTTATATCTTTTTGGATACGTCAAATCGCTAGCGGCATATTCACGAACATCTGCCTCTAGCTCCGCATCCATCTCAATCTCAGGAATACTCTTTAAAAAACCAATAGCATCATCAACACTAGTAACTAATGTCTCCTGATCAAAATATCTTAAATATAAATTCATAAATGGGTATGTTTCTCGAGTTCAAAAAAAAAGAGCGGAAAACGGGACTCGGACCCGCGACCCCAACCTTGGCAAGGTTGTGCTCTACCAACTGAGCTATTTCCGCTTGTAAGATAACAATACCAGTGAAGAGGAGGAGACTCGAACTCCCACGACACAATTGTCACTACCCCCTCAAAGTAGCGCGTCTACCAATTCCGCCACCTCTCCAACACTAAGCTAATTTAAACATTGTGCCCAAGACAGGACTCGAACCTGCACGTTGTGAAACACACGCACCTGAAACGTGCGCGTCTACCAATTCCGCCACTTGGGCCCTAAACTTAAACCTATCTTGGTTTAATACAAAAATGATCGAGCGGAAAACGGGACTCGGACCCGCGACCCCAACCTTGGCAAGGTTGTGCTCTACCAACTGAGCTATTTCCGCTTGTAAGATAACAATACCAGTGAAGAGGAGGAGACTCGAACTCCCACGACACAATTGTCACTACCCCCTCAAAGTAGCGCGTCTACCAATTCCGCCACCTCTCCAAGTATATTGCCATCAATTATCTAACCAAGATAAAACTTGATGTTGTTTTCAAAAAAAATGAGCGGAAAACGGGACTCGGACCCGCGACCCCAACCTTGGCAAGGTTGTGCTCTACCAACTGAGCTATTTCCGCAGTTTTTCCTATTACTTAGGAGCGTTCCTCTGAATGCGAGTGCAAAGGTACTACTTTTTTCTGAATTACCAAACTTTTCTTCGATTTTTTTGAAAAAAAATGTGCATTTTGCCCTTTTTAGTGAGCAAAACACACATTTTAAGCCTTATTTTGCCGATTTTTAAACTCATCCGGCAGAAAAATCGGGAAAATGGAAATTATACTAATCCATCCTACTGCGATAATCTTCGTAGCTGAAATCTCTTAGAATTTCCAATTTTCCATCTAAATGTACGATTCCTATTGATGGATGAGTGATTCCATTAAAGGTATTTGTCTTTACCGTAGTGTAATGCAGCATATCTTCGAAAATAACATTCTCGCCTATTTGCAATTCATGGTCAAATTTCCAGAAGCCCATAAAATCTCCACTCAGACAACTGTTGCCACCTATTCTATATATATGTGCGCCCTCAGGAGCCTTCGTCGGATCATCAACCTCCAGGGTTTCTGCATTTCTGACAGCTGGCATATACGGCATCTCCAGACAGTCGGGCATATGACAGGTAAAACTGGCATTTATGATAGCTGTCCTGATACCTTTATCTTCAACCACATCTACTACTTGAGTTACAAGCGGCCCGGTCTGCCACCCAAAGGCACTACCAGGTTCCATGATAATTTTAAGATGAGGATAACGCTGATGAAATCCCTTTATTATATTAATAAGGTGTTCCACATCATAATCCTTCCTGGTCATCAGATGACCTCCACCGAAATTGATCCATTTCAGCTGCGGAAACCAAGGAGAGAATTTCTCTTCGATATGAGCTAACGTACGTTCAAAGACATCCGCCCCACTCTCGCAGTGACAATGACAATGGAATCCTTCTATATCTGAAGGCAAAGTTTGAGGCAATTTATCTGCCGATACACCGAACCGGGTTCCAGGTGCACACGGATTATACAGCAATGTTCCGACTTCAGAATATTCCGGATTTACTCTCAATCCCAGTCTGATGTCAGAATTTGCCCTACGAACCCGTTCATGATATCGCTCATATTGCGTAAGCGAGTTGAAAGTAAGATGACTTGAGCATTGAGCTATCTCATCAATCTCATAATCGGTATAAGCCGGCGAAAAAGTATGCGCCTTACTGCCAAATTCATGATACGCCAGTTTTGCCTCGCTAAGAGAGCTGGCCGTGGTCGAAGAAATATACTCTCTGAAAATCGGAAATGTCTTCCAAAGAGCATAAGCCTTAAAAGCTAGAATAATTTCCATATCGGCACGCTCAGCCACACTCTTGATGAGCGACAGATTGTGTCGCAAACGTTCTTCCTCTAAAACGTAAATTGGTCGATGAATCTCATTAAAATTCGCTAAATTTACTTGCATAACTTGATAAATATTAATTTTATGGTGCAAAGATAGCTTTTTATCCCGAATATAATTGCTAGTTTGCGTTTTTTTTAATACTTTTGCATCATAAAAATCATTTTGACGATGAAATTAGCGATAATGACCAAGTCCACATTCTTTGTGGAAGAAGATAAAATACTATCCTCGCTGTTCGACGAGGGCATGGACAACCTGCATCTTTTCAAGCCAGGTTCGTCACCAATGTATGCTGAGCGACTGCTCACGTTACTGCCTGAAGACTATCTTCGCAAGATTACTGTTCATGATCATTATTACCTCAAACAGGAGTATGATTTAGCAGGAATCCATATAGACGATCCGCTAGCACCGGTACCGGATGGATACAAAGGCAAGTTCAGTCGCACCTGCACAGATCTCTCGATGCTGAAAGAGATGAAGAAGAAATCAAACTATGTGTTTCTGAAAAACATCTTCGACTGTATTGAGTTTAAAGATGAAAAGTCTTCCTTCAATCTGCAGCAGCTTGAGAATGCAGCCAAGGCAGGACTCATAGACAAGAAGGTATACGCCTTGGGAGGCATGAGTCTGGAAAATCTCAAGATTGCCAAGGAACTCGGATTTGGAGGAGTAGTAATCTGTGGAGATCTCTGGAACCGTTTCGACATTCACAACGAGCGCGATTTCAAAGAGCTGATTCTTCACTTCGAGAAATTGAGAAAGGCTATCAGCTAATACTGAGGTTCCCGAAAAAGATTCATCCCCCTACATGAAAATAGATAAAAATAACTATTAATACACATAAACACTAATAGAAATGAGTGACAAAAACTCTTTTTTGGTATTCTCTGGTACTAACTCGAGATACCTTGCAGAAAAAATCTGCGCTAGTTTAGGTTGCCCACTGGGTAATTTGGTTGTAACCAAGTTCTCTGATGGTGAATTTGGCGTATCTTTCGAGGAGTCTATCCGCGGACGCGATGTTTTCCTCGTACAGAGCACATTCCCTAATTCAGACAACTTGATGGAGTTGCTCCTGATGATTGACGCAGCAAAGCGTGCTTCTGCCCGCAATATTATTGCTGTTGTTCCTTACTTCGGATGGGCCCGTCAGGATCGCAAGGACAAACCACGTGTCAGCATCGGCGCTAAACTGGTAGCCGACTTGCTCAGCGTTGCCGGTATCGACCGTCTCATCACCATGGATCTCCATGCCGACCAGATTCAGGGCTTCTTTGATGTTCCTGTAGATCACCTCTATGCATCTGGCGTTATTTTGCCATACCTGCAGAGCTTACGCCTCAAGGATATGGTCATTGCTTCTCCAGACGTTGGTGGTTCTAAGCGTGCCAACACTTATGCTAAGTACTTCGGCTGCCCTCTCGTGCTCTGCAACAAGACCCGTGCTCGCGCCAATGTAGTAGCAAGCATGCAGATTATCGGTGATGTAAAAGACAAGAATGTTGTCATCATTGATGATATGGTCGATACAGCCGGTACTATCACGAAGGCTGCCGACATCATGAAGCAGGCTGGTGCAAAGACTGTTCGTGCATGTGCATCTCACTGCGTGATGAGTGGTCCTGCATCTGAGCGTGTCCAGGATTCAGCTCTTGAGGAGATAGTATTCACTGATTCCATCCCTTACACCAAGCGTTGCGCAAAGGTTAAGCAGATTTCTATTGCAGATATGTTTGCAGAAACCATTCGCCGTGTTGAGGATAACGAGAGTATCTCTTCCCAGTATCTGGTATAAGGAAATATCATCATACAAGTTTACAAGGAGTCTTTCTTTTAAAAAGGAAGACTCCTTTTTTATGATTCCATTCTTCCCCTGTTTCTAATCTACATTCACTTTTCACAATTCACTTTTCACTTTCCACAACTACAATAACACTGTTCATTGTTCGATTTCAAACAAAAAAAATCCTGTATCCCAAAAAGAGATACAGGATTCATATATTTATAATGTGACAATGTCGCTATTATATTAGTTCAACCACTTCACGTAGCAGAAGTCCTGACGGTGTGGCAACTTATCATTCTTAGGATACATACGTACGCCTGTCTTGAATGAACCAGCATTGATTGGCTCAATCTCAGCCTCGAATGTAAAGTTGTTACCCTCGTGACCAACCATCTTGAATGGATAAACAGCATAAATCTGCTTGCCATCCTCTGGCTGATCCTTCAATACAACAAGCTCCAAGCCTACTGCATCGTTCAAGCCCTGCTCATCGATAACATACTGAACCTTGATCTTCTGACCAGTCTCAGCAGCCATCAGCATGCAGTCGTCCTTAGATACAACGTGGATTCCATCCCAACGCTCTGCAACGCTCTCCTTCCAGAGTGCAATCTCCTTAGCAAGTGCATTGTCGTTAGCGCTCAACTTCTTGAAGCGGGCAGCCTCCTTATTGTAGAACTTATCATAGTAGTCATCCAACTGGCGCTTCATTGTATAGTGAGGAGCGATAGTAGCAATAGAGTTCTTTACTACCTGGATCCACTCCTTGCTGAAGCCTTCCTTATTCTTGTTGTAATACATAGGGATGATGTCGTTCTCCAAGAGGTTGTAGATAGTAGCAGCATCAAGCTGATCCTGGTAACCCTGGTTCTGGTATGTACGCTTCTCAGGAAGAGCCCAACCAGCACCCTCGCGGTAACCTTCTACCCACCAACCATCAAGTACAGAGAGGTTGACAACACCATTCATCTCAGCCTTCTCGCCAGATGTACCAGAAGCCTCCAATGGACGTGTAGGAGTATTCATCCAGATATCAACACCTGAAACCAGACGGCGAGCCAAAGTCATATCGTAGTCCTCGAGGAAGATAATCTTGCCGAGGAACTCAGGACGCTGACTGATCTCGAAAATCTTCTTGATCAAGCCCTGACCTGCACCATCAGCTGGGTGAGCCTTACCTGAGAAGAAGAACAATACTGGGTGCTCAGGATCGTTAACGATCTTAGACAAGCGCTCCAAGTCGGTGAAGAGCAGGTGAGCACGCTTGTATGTAGCGAAACGACGGCAGAAACCAATCATCAAAGCGTTAGGGTTGATACGCTCGAGCAAAGATACTACACGAGCAGGATCACCCTGGTTCTTCAACCATGTCTGGGTGAACTTCTCACGGATATAAGCTACGAGCTTCTTCTTCAATGTCATACGGGTATTCCAGATTTCAGCATCTGAAACATTGTAGATGGCATGCCAGATTTCCTCGTTGCTCTGGTCGTTCATGAAGTTCTTGTCGAAATATGTATCGTAGAGCTTACGCCACTCTGTTGCAGTCCAAGTTGGGAAGTGAACACCATTGGTTACATAACCTACGTGGTTTTCCTCTGGGAAGTAGCCCTTCCAGATGTTAGAGAACATTTGCTGGCTTACCCAACCGTGAAGCTTACTTACACCGTTAACCTCCTGGCAAGTGTTGCATGCGAATGTAGAGAGACAGAAACGCTCGTTGTGATCGTCTGGATTTTCACGACCCATACCGATGAACTCATCCCAAGAGATACCAAGACGCTGTGGATAGCCACCCATGTACTTGCCGAAGAGAGCCTCGTCGAAGTAGTCATGACCAGCTGGCACTGGAGTGTGAACAGTATAGAGAGAAGAAGCGCAAACCAACTCGAGAGCCTGGTTGAAGTTCAAGCCATCCTCCTCGATATAGTCGCAGAGACGCTGCAAGTTGCAAAGAGCTGCATGACCCTCGTTGCAGTGATAAATATTCTTCTTGATACCCATCTTCTTCAATGCGAGCATACCACCGATACCGAGCAGAATCTCCTGCTTCAAGCGGTTCTCCCAGTCACCACCGTAGAGAGAGTGAGTGATAGGACGGTCGAACTCTGAGTTCATATCATTATCTGTATCCAGGAGATACAACTTGATACGACCTACATTCATCTGCCATACGTATGCATGTACCTGATAGTTTGTGTAAGGCACATCAACTACCAATGGGTTACCATTCTCATCATATACTCGCTCGATAGGGAGAGAGTTGAAGTTCTGAGCATCATAGTTAGCAATCTGCTGACCATCCATACTCAAAGACTGCTTGAAATAACCATATCTGTAGAGGAAACCAACAGCACACATATCCACGTTGCTGTCAGAAGCCTCCTTCAAGTAGTCACCAGCAAGCATACCAAGACCACCAGAGTAAATCTTAACCACCTGGTTAATACCATACTCCATGCAGAAGTAAGCAACTGAAGGGCGCTTAGCATTAGGCTTCACATCCATGTACTCGCGGAACATCTTATAGACGTTCTTAACCTTAGCCATTGTCTCCTTGTCCTTAACAATAGCCTCCTTGCGGTCGTAGCTCAAACGCTCCAAGAGCAATACAGGGTTAGCATTGCACTTCTCGTACAAATCAGCATCGAGGCTCTTGAACAAGTCACGACCTTCATAATTCCATGCCCACCACATATTGTGAGCGATCTCATCCAAGCACTTCAACTCCTTAGGAAGGCTTGATTTAATGGTTGTCTCCTTCCATTGAGGAGCATTAGCATAGTCTGCCTTAATTTTCATTGTGTTTTATTTTTAAGATGTATATTTTCTATCTTGCAAACATAGCGATTCTTGCAGAATCCAAATATTTGTTTTATGGCTTACGCCATCAAGAAAGAGAGATTATTATTTCTTCATACGAACTTCAGCCTTGCGCAGGGCAAAGTCATAAGCATCATAGTAATACTCGATAAAGTGTTTCCACAATGCTTTTTCTGAAAGGATCTCAGCATTTTTACGACACTTGTTCACCTGTGTCTTGGTGAATCCCGAGTACTTAGCTACGGTATCCTTGATAGCATCAGCTACCTCAGAATAATTATAGTCAGTACGCTTGATAACCTTCACACCATCCTCTATCTCACTGTAACTTCCCTTCTCTGAGTTAGCCCAAAGACCGAAACCAGCCAAATCGGTGGTGATACAAGGCACCTTGAACGCAACAGCCTCCAATGGAGTATATCCCCATGGCTCATAATAAGAAGGATAGATACAGAGGTCATTACCCAACACTACATCATAGTAGCTCTTGTTGATAATGCCATCATCGCCTGTCAAGTAGCAAGGTAAGAATATCAGTTTCACCTTGTCTTCCTTATTATTATGCATGTTGAAGTACTTCAGCATACCCAATACATTATCATGACTCATATTATGCAACCAATGGGTAATCTCCGGAACCTCCAATGGCGTGTCAAACTTCTTACCGCTATTCAGACGATCCAACAGATCCTGACGTGGATCTCCTACCCAACCAGGTACGTCAATGAATGCCAATACATTCTTCTTCAAATTGTTGTCACGAAGCAGTCGGTTCATAGCCTCAATATAGACATCGATACCCTTGTTGCGGAACTCGTAGCGTCCGCTGGTAGAAACGATGAGCGTATCATCATCCAAATCTGTACCCATCAAAGCATTGGCTACATCGAGCAAACGCTTTCTTGCCTCCTTACGTTTCTTTGTAAAGGTACTTGCTTTAGGTACAAAACTATTGTCAAATCCGTTAGGCAAAACGAAATCTACCGGTTTATCGAGCAATTCCTTGCACTCGTTGGCAGTAATATCACTCACTGTTGTGAAACAATCAACATACTTAGCAGTCTGCTTTTCTATAGAATGCTTGCTTTGCATATTGAGTTCCTGCGCCATCTGATCACCATTATAGGCAAAAAGATAATCGTAAAGAGGCTTATTATTACCGGCAATACTACGACCGATACTTGTAGCATGCGTGGTGAACACAGTAGCCACCTCTGGAAGATGCTTGTTCACATAGAGCACACCAAGTCCTGTCATCCATTCATTTCCATGATAGATAACTTTCTTGCCTTTTCCAACAACATGTTTGTAGAAACTCTCTACTACCAGAGCGGCAGCATAAGAGAACATCGATGCTTCGTCATAGTCACCATAAGCATGAAGACTATCAACCTGATAGTCCTGCCATAGTTGTCCATAGATTTGGTCTTTAACAGCATAGTAAGGATTGAAATCTACCAAAACTGCTACTGGCTCTCCCGGTATATTCCATCTACCTACTTTAACCTTTAAGCCCTCTTTCAAAGCTTCTGCTTTCCACTCCGCATAAAGCGTATCATCTTGAGAGAAATAAGGATTCACCTTGTCTCCCCAGCAATCAGGACCAATGAAGATTAGCTGATCCTTTAACCTTTCCGTAAGAGTCTTAGCTCGAGTTGAAAGAACGGTGTAGATACCACCAACTTTATTACACACTTCCCAACTAGACTCAAATATGTAATCTGGAAATAATCTTTTCTTTTCCATATATAATTATCAATAAACACCGCAAAGATAGATAAATATTTGCAAAAAAACGAATTAATCTTATTAAAATCCTAAAAAAAATGCAGTTTTCTTGATTTAAATGAATAACTTTGTCGCAGTTAATTGAAAAAAGAGATGAAAAGAAAGATTTTAGCAACATTATTATGCCTAATTAGTATATCTAGTATGGCACAAACAGACAGCACCCTATTCAAGGGGGAGATTACAAACAAAGAGTATGATGTCTATATGAATATAGACTTCTACCATAAGAACCTCAAGGTTCCAGGACAGGAACTGTTCGGTGAAATGCCCGGATATTTCGGTGACAGACGTGATAGTCGCAAATGGCTGATTACAGATGCTGACATAGAAGGAAAGACCGCTCATCTATCCATTATCAATGATTACGGGAGCGAAGATCTTACTGCCGACCTCATAGCCTTGCCCGATGGTAGTTACGAGTTGCAGCAGAAAGATGGAAGTAACCTGAAAATTGCCCGAAACCGGAAATGGGTGAAAATTCCTAAAAATCTGAAATTCACCAAGCAGTAGACAAAATACTCAGAATATCGCAGAAATACCCCTCGCTATTATGGTAAATAGCGAGGGGTTATTATATTATATAGCAAGGGTAATCATACTAAATAACCAGTGTTATTAAACAGAAAAGCCCCGACTACTTTCGTAATCGAGGCTTCTGAAATTAAAAGGAGGCGGCTACCTACTCTCCCGCATTGCATTGCAGTACCATCGGCGCAAGT